>Ga0041059_1001959_pt1 | contig 15856 bp, 13 predicted proteins | sample AraColnosormetaG_FD_56232 | JGI IMG/M metagenome (GOLD analysis project Ga0041059, IMG submission 56232) | Arabidopsis roots microbial communities from North Carolina, USA - Col MF nosort | ecosystem: Host-associated > Plants > Roots > Unclassified | place: USA: North Carolina | collected...
ATAAATATTTGTTCCCTTAAAAGGTTATTTATCCTCATGCATGTCAATTTTATTACATCATCAGAAACACAGATTTCAGATAAGCTATACATTGGTTTTTATGACAACAGAAAGAAAAAAAGACATAAGTTATTTTGGTCTTGTCTTTCAGGATATACTCTACTTTCTAACCATATAAATCGATTTATTGCATCACTCGACGTAAATTTATACCACAACAAAAAAAATGAAAANANAAAAAAAAAAAGTTGAAATGTTTAATATCTTAAATCTTATGTTAAATCAGATTTATTGTCAAAAAAAAAAAAGATTAGATTTTTTTTCCTCTCTCTCTCTCTCATTTTCACATTCACTGTTACTTCTTCATAGAACTTCTCACTCTCTCTCACACACAACTGTACTCTCTCTGGAGATTTGAAGAAAACCCTAATTCCCAATTTTCTTTTGTCGTTTTCCTTCTCCGACGATTGAGAGTTTTCCTAGATCTAAAGAAAAAAGTTTCAATCTTCACTATGCAATACTGAGAAGAAATTCCACAAGGAAAAAAAATGTCAAGCTCCGACCCGAAACCCGGACCTAAACCGGGTCCATGGCCACCAACTCCAGAATCCGCCGCAATGCCACCGTCTTCCTGGGCTAAAAAAACCGGATTTCGTCCCAAATTCTCCGGTGAAACTACCGCCACTGATTCTTCTTCCGGTCAGCTCTCATTACCGGTTAGAGCTAAACAACAAGAAACCCAACCGGATCTTGAAGCTGGTCAAACCAGACTCCGTCCTCCTCCTCCTGTCTCCGCCGCAGTAACTAACGGTGAGACTGACAAGGATAAGAAAGAGAAGCCACCACCACCACCTCCTGGTTCTGTTGCTGTTCCGGTTAAGGATCAACCGGTTAAGAGAAGGAGAGATTCTGATGGGGTTGTTGGAAGATCAAATGGACCCGATGGAGCTAATGGGTCAGGTGACCCGGTTAGAAGACCGGGTCGTATTGAAGAAACAGTTGAGGTTTTGCCTCAGAGTATGGATGATGATTTAGTGGCTAGGAATTTGCATATGAAGTATGGTCTTAGAGATACTCCTGGACTTGGTTAGTACTGATTTTTATTATTACTATTTGTTAAATTGTTATTGATTCTCTTGATTATGACTTATATATAATTGGTAATTAATAATATATTGATAGATTCCATTTGTGGATTTCATGTCAGATAGTGACTGAATCTTTTTAAAGTTTCTTTTTTTTATTTTTGGTGTTTGGTTAATGATTGTTGTGTGTGTTTGTGTTTTCAGTTCCAATTGGGTTCTATGGTTTGCAGCATTACCTTTCAATGTTGGGATCATTGATTCTGGTTCCACTTGTTATTGTTCCTGCAATGGGAGGTTCACATGTAAGTGTGATTCTTTTGGACTCTCTACTTTGGACAATGATGATTGCAAATGTAATTTCAACTTTTTTTTTGGATTATAGGAGGAGGTTGCAAATGTTGTATCGACTGTACTTTTTGTCTCTGGAATCACTACACTGTTGCATACTTCGTTTGGGTCGAGGCTTCCTTTGATTCAAGGTCCTTCCTTTGTCTTTCTGGCTCCGGCTTTGGCTATAATAAACTCTCCAGAGTTTCAAGGTTTGAATGGAAATAATGTAAGTTTGAAAGAAGAACCTCTTCTGCTATCTATGATTAAGTAAAATGTCAGTCATTGGGTTCCGTTGAGGATATGGTGATGTTACTATCGAAATGTAGCTGTTATTTCAGAATGTAGCCTCGTAATTTTTTGCTGCTTAGGGTAATCTGTTGTAAAAATCATGCAAGTAACCTGTTGGAGCTCTCTTTCAACTTTTATGGCAAATTTTACTTAGCGAGAAATAACAAATCGTCATTAGGAAGACTTCTGCACTAGGCAAGGGTGGATTGAAAACATCCTTTTCTACTCTTGGCATTTCTGATTATTCTGTGTTTGTCTATAGCAATTCTTCTTTTTTCTATGGTTTGTTAATTTGTTCTAGTTTTGTGTTTTGGTTAATACGGTAGAACTTCAAGCATATCATGAGGGAGCTGCAAGGTGCAATCATAATTGGTTCAGCTTTTCAAGCAGTGCTTGGATACAGTGGCCTAATGTCACTGATTTTGAGGTATACATCTCTGAGTTTGTCCTATTTGCTGTTTTGTTTACACATGGTTGTTGTGGCTTTGTGTGGTGCAGTATTAACTTGTATTCATAATTCTCTTGACCTTCTGTATAGGTTGGTCAATCCAGTAGTTGTTGCTCCGACGGTAGCTGCAGTTGGACTTTCCTTTTACAGCTATGGTTTCCCGCTTGTTGGTAAATGTCTTGAGATCGGTGTTGTGCAGATACTACTTGTGATCATCTTTGCTCTTGTAAGTTTAGTGAAGTTACTTTTATCCGCCCTCTTTGCAAATGGAGTTTGTTTGGATGCTAGTTACAAGTTTTGATTTTCTTCTTGAAGTTATGTTACTTCAAAAATTTCATATCACATCAGGTTCATGTCAACAAAATTTGATACTTTCCCATTCTTTCTGCAGTACCTCCGGAAAATCTCAGTTTTAAGCCATCGTATTTTCCTTATTTATGCGGTAAGTAGGTTCATGTCTGCTTTTCCTTAGCTCTTTCGGTATATAGGAAAAGTAAGACTCGAGTAATCTTTACCTCAATTGAATCAACTCTGATAATGTGGTAATCATCTGACATTTCCAACTCTACATGTGACTTTGACTGACCTAATTTAACTTCTTACTGACAGGTTCCATTGAGTCTTGCAATCACTTGGGCTGCTGCATTCCTTTTAACTGAAACAGGAGCTTACACCTACAAAGGTTGTGACCCAAACGTTCCTGTCTCAAATGTTGTATCGACCCACTGCAGAAAATACATGACCAGAATGAAGTACTGTCGGGTTGATACTTCTCATGCGCTGAGTTCCGCCCCATGGTTTAGGTTTCCTTACCCCTTGCAATGGGGTGTACCGTTATTCAACTGGAAAATGGCTTTTGTTATGTGTGTGGTCTCCGTAATTGCTTCAGTAGATTCGGTTAGTGTTTCCTATCATCTTTGATTAAACCATCAAAATTATGTGTTGGAAGTCAAACTTTTGCACTTTTACTAATCAGTTTACGGTACGGTATGCATATATGGTAATTTTTTATTTTACTGTCAGGTTGGTTCGTACCATGCTTCTTCTCTATTAGTAGCATCGAGGCCTCCAACTCGTGGTGTTGTGAGTCGGGCAATCGGTCTTGAAGGTTTCACAAGTGTCTTAGCCGGTCTTTGGGGTACAGGTACTGGTTCAACCACTCTAACCGAAAACGTTCACACAATCGCTGTGACCAAAATGGGAAGCCGCAGAGTTGTTGAGTTAGGCGCGTGTGTTTTGGTTATATTTTCTCTTGTTGGTAAGTAAGTGGCACTGCTTATTTATCTTCAAGTTTCAAGTTCTCTATTTCATAATTTTTTTTTTGAATGTAACTCTATTTCATAATTTACATGACCTCTTTAGCAAATACAAGTAACTATACATCAATAGCATCTGAAAATTAGCTCAACTGTACAACAGGTACCATTTTTTACTCTCTTTGACTAAAACAGTTTTTGATGTCCTCAGGTAAGGTTGGAGGGTTTCTCGCATCAATTCCGCAAGTCATGGTTGCTTCTCTTCTGTGCTTCATGTGGGCAATGTTTACGGCTTTAGGTCTTTCCAACTTACGTTATAGTGAAGCTGGAAGCTCGCGGAATATCATAATTGTTGGGTTGTCGCTGTTCTTTTCTCTCTCTGTCCCAGCTTACTTCCAGCAGTATGGCATATCTCCAAACTCGAATCTCTCTGTTCCAAGTTATTACCAACCTTACATTGTTTCTTCACATGGACCCTTCAAAAGCCAATACAAAGGGGTACGTTACGCTTTGCGCTCACTTTCATTTTCACAGGACCTTCAGTTTTCATATCTTCTAGTGTATTTGCAGATGAACTACGTGATGAACACGCTCTTGTCAATGAGCATGGTGATTGCGTTCATCATGGCTGTGATTTTGGACAACACGGTCCCGGGGAGCAAGCAAGAACGCGGAGTTTATGTTTGGTCTGACAGTGAGACTGCAACAAGAGAACCAGCACTTGCTAAAGACTATGAACTGCCGTTTCGGGTGGGGAGGTTTTTCAGATGGGTCAAATGGGTGGGCATTTGATAAAACAACAACACAATGGCAAAAAGTGGTAAATATGTCAGATGAGAGATCCCTCTTTTTCTTTTCTTTTTCCCGTCGTCTCTGTTATTTTGATTAGTAGTCTCTCAATTTTATAACACGGTGGAAGCTTTTTCTTGGGTCACAAGTTTGTCAATTGGAGAGTTTTTGGTTATTGAAACAGAGAATATGGAAGTCATGTTGTTGTAAGTTATATAGATTATGATCAAATGCTTTTGTAACTAGAGTTATTCTTTTTTCTCACTATCTATCTTATTCCTTGTTTGTTAAATCTATTGCGAATTTAAAAGATTTTGGTGGGTCAGTTACGTATATGGATTGGTTTAAAGTTTAGACTTTAGACTTTTGAGAGTTGGTTATAACATACAAATGGTATATAAAAATATCCAATTATTTGGAAGAGTTTGGTACCTAAAATACTATAAAACAAAAGTAGATGGATGTGATCTAACCTTTCCCTTGCTACTTTTATATGTACCATAAATATCTTAAATAAATAAATTGGATGATAAACAAATACAATTTGAGTTGCATAAATTTAGGGATTAATATGGATTTTGGTTTGAGATTATTAAAAAAAAAAGTGAGACTATTCAAGAAAAATTTGGATTGAAAAAGATATGACATCGTTTGGGCTTATCTCTCTTGGCCCACCATTACGCAAATGGTGGTAGGTAGGTGAAGAACGGTGAGAGGCACAAGATCATTCCACGCTCTTCCTCTCTTCTCCTATAACAACAACACTCTTCACTTACTCTTAAACAAAACATTTCCATAACCAAAAAACCTCAAAATAAAAAAATGAGAACTCTCTTACCTTCCCATACTCCGGCAACGGTAACAACGGCGGCGAGAAGAAGACACGTCATACATTGCGCCGGTAAGAGATCTGACTCTTTCTCCATTAATTCCAGTAGCTCCGATTGGCAAAGCTCCTGCGCCATTCTCTCAAGCAAAGTTAACTCACAAGAACAATCTGAATCCTTATCTTCCAATTCCAATGGATCATCATCCTACCACGTTTCCGCCGTCAACGGTCACAACAACGGCGCCGGAGTCTCAGATTTGAATCTAGTTCCATTCAACAACAACCAATCGATTCAATCGAAGAAGCCTTTAAGTATTTCAGATCTATCTCCAGCTCCGATGCATGGATCTAACCTCCGTGTAGCTTATCAAGGTGTTCCCGGAGCTTACTCCGAAGCCGCCGCTGGTAAAGCTTATCCTAACTGTCAAGCGATTCCTTGCGATCAATTCGAAGTTGCGTTTCAAGCGGTTGAGCTTTGGATCGCCGATCGCGCTGTTTTACCCGTCGAAAACTCACTCGGCGGTTCGATTCATCGTAATTACGATCTTCTCCTCCGTCACCGTCTTCACATCGTCGGCGAAGTTCAGCTTCCGGTTCATCATTGTCTCATTGCTCTTCCCGGTGTACGGAAAGAGTTTCTCACTCGTGTGATCTCTCATCCTCAAGGACTAGCTCAATGCGAACACACGTTGACTAAACTCGGTCTCAACGTAGCTCGTGAAGCTGTTGATGATACCGCCGGTGCGGCGGAGTTTATCGCTGCGAATAATATCCGTGACACCGCCGCGATTGCGAGTGCACGCGCGGCGGAGATCTACGGATTGGAGATTTTGGAAGATGGGATACAAGATGACGCGAGTAACGTCACGCGCTTTGTGATGTTGGCGCGTGAACCGATTATACCGAGAACTGATCGGCCGTTTAAGACGAGTATAGTGTTTGCTCACGAGAAAGGCACGTGCGTTTTGTTTAAGGTTCTCTCTGCTTTTGCGTTTAGGAACATTAGTTTGACTAAGATTGAGTCTAGGCCGAACCATAATGTTCCTATTAGGCTAGTCGATGAGGCTAATGTGGGCACGGCTAAGCATTTTGAGTATATGTTTTATATCGACTTCGAGGCTTCCATGGCCGAGTCACGTGCTCAGAATGCGCTTTCTGAGGTTCAAGAGTTTACGTCGTTTTTACGGGTTTTGGGGAGTTATCCGATGGATATGACTTCTTGGTCACCATCGTCTTCGTCCTCTTCGTCATCAACATTTTCATTGTGACAACACTAAGATCATAACCAACGTGTGAAGTCAATTGTGTATGTAAATTGGAGAAGAAAGTTGTAAACATAATTTTGGTGAAAATAAATTACTTATTTCTCCAAAGATCAATCTTTTGTATTTTGCTGTTTACATTATTATACTTTGGAGTTTCGTTTGATCGTAGTTTTATTATGAAATTGCAAGTTTTGAGTTGATTTATTCTCTATTTGACCATAATTTTTTTTTTGTTTACAAACTATCTTAACCAACAATAATTGAGACATTTCTAATCAGTTCTAATTATTTAAGCGTTTGAAGACAAACAATAAATTTGAGTGATTTATTTTTTGAATTGTTATTTAGCTCCCTGTAATAGTGTTAAACTTGTGATTTTTCTCAATCCAAATAATAAGCACTTGATAATTGCTATCAAGAACAAACATGGGCCTTAAACAAACTAACCTGAAAGCCTTTATATCGTAAATTAGAAACCCATATACATGAAAAGCCCAAACATGAGCGACATCAATAACAATTATTGTTTAAAATTCATACGTTAATATTCTGTATTTGATATAGATCAACATCGACTCTTTCAGTTTCGACTTTGGGCAATTAAAACAAAGATTATGATCCCGTTTTCTTCAATCCATCGACATAAAAAATCAACTACATATTATGGTACTTCTCATCTATCGTTCTTTATCAAGCATCACCCCCTTAAATTCTAAATATAAGCTTCGATAGATAATAATATATCAAGCTTGAGATGCTGTCATCCGGGGGAGGCAACATCCCCAAACTTAAAAATAAAAGAGAGAACATTTTCTGCTCAAAATAAAATGAAGATAACTTTGTCGCGTAGCAAAAGCATCATTAATTCAAATGCAAATTGGGGTAGTATCGTGGAAGGCTATCTATCAAATTTGTGCAGATAGCCACGTTTCTATTATGTGTATTAACGAAATTTGCTTCTTATTATTATATCAGCCATGAGATTCAATCTTTCTAAATAAAATTGCATTTTCAATCATAACACTTTTTATGGTTATAATATAATTAGGCCACGTGAAGCATCAAAGCGAAGAAGCTCGTATACATACCAGAACAAAAACTAATATTAGGTCCACTCCTATTTTGATTAGTTTAAAATTAGATATTTCGTTAAACCTCACATAAGTTGGTCATATAATATTTTGCAAAGAGGTTTACTTACGTAATCTTATGCCCAACATAAATAATTGATCTATTTTATGTTATGCTTCGACCCTCGATAAGTCAAGTTTAGCTGCAATAATAGTTCGTGTATTTCTTGATTCTTTGATTTAATACTTATGCAACGTAATTGTCCAAATGATGTTACTATACTATGCAATTATTGAGGAGACTAATTGCAAAACAAGTTGAAGAGGATGAGATTGGTCACGTCTCCGGCATCTTTCAGTTATGTCGGCCGTTTGGTCCCATCTTCGCTTTCTGTTCCTGCCATGTGTTTTTTGTATGTTACACCGTGTTTCTATTTGTTTGTAATTAAGAGAGACTTGGCCTTGTACTCTTGTAGGCCTAGCTTTGTTCGTTGAACCTCTTTTTTTTTATTTTTTTTGTTCGTCGAACCTTGCAAGAGTCTTATCTCCAGTCTTACCCGGTTTAACTAGCTAGTGCTTAAATAAGTCTTGTTTATAATTTGTAAACTTTCAAAACTAGATATCGTTATATCATCTATCTTATGATAATTAATACAGAAATGAGAAAAGCAACATAAATACATACTACATAATAAAAATACGTAGTTTTCTAACATGCTTTTATTTCACAAAACATAGAAAAAAAACTGTGTGCACTTTGTGAAAAAGATTGTTTTGCTTCATGCATTTGTGAAATAATACATATCAGATCAATTTTATGTATCGTACTTTGAATTCATAAAAATTGTCTGATTCATGCATTCAAATCCATTATGAAGTTTTCTGTTACAAATGCATCTTTTAGTAAAAAAGGAAGTATATAATTAAAATTCATTTGAAGTTTTCTGTTACTAATGCATCATGTACATGAATATACTGTAGTAAAATTTCTACTAAAGGGAATGAACTTATTCTCATAATTACTTTGATTTCACAAAGATTACACAAAATCAATTGTGTTGACCAAACTAAAATACTACTACTAAACTTAATTAAAAACAATGATAATCATTGAGTATTTCAAGAGGTGAACACTATATTACAAAGTAACCAATGAAAATAACAAAGAGTCGAGTCCAAACCAAAACCTTAGTCCAAATTGGTTTCTACGACCCAGTGGATATAACAATTTCATAAAATTCATAGCCACCGGTTAAACCTGGACCCAATACCGAACTCACACACATAACTGAAACTCCAGTTCACCTCCTATAGCCGGTTCCCTTCTCTCACACTCTCAGAAATTTCCAAGCAATTTCTCACCGTTTCGTTATCTACAAATCCACTATAAATACTTCACTCTTCAGCTTTGTATTATTCTCTTAACATTCCATTACTCTTATCCTTTTACCCTCATCATCCTCCACTATTTACAGTTTTGCCACTCTGACTTTATGCTAGCTTCTTCCGGTGACTGGCGATAACACGAGAGAGCCTTCGCCTTCTCCAAGCTTCATACTCTTCCGACGATAAAGATTAGAAGACATGAAGAACGGTAACCGGAAAACAACGCCGGAAACAGAGAAGTCTCACCGGAGAAAGTTATCAGAGAAAGCGATGTCGTTTCACGGCAGAGGAACAACGCCGTTATCAAATCCAGGCGAGCTTCGAAGACCGAAAACGTTACCGGAGTTATTCTCCACCGGTCAAAGCATCACCGTACCGGAGACGGTTTCACTTCCGCCACGTTTGACGAAACTTTTACTTAACGTGACGGTACAAGGAAGTTTAGGAGCCGTACAAATTATAATCTCGCCGGAATCCACCGTGAGTGATTTAATCGACGCCGCCGTTCGTCAGTACGTTAAAGAAGCTCGCCGGCCATTTTTACCGGAATCTGAACCGTCACGATTTGATCTTCATTACTCGCAGTTTAGTCTTGAGAGTATTGTAAGAGACGAGAAGTTGATATCGCTAGGGTCGAGAAACTTTTTCTTATGTGGTCGGAAAGAGACCGGAGGGTTTATCGGCTGTGGTTTATCGTCGGAATCTTGTTCTAAGGAAGCAGAGAAAGTGGCTAAAACTGGTTTTCATTGGCTCAAATTTATGGGCTTCTAGAAGTTTTTATCATTTTGAATTATTGCTTTTTCAAATTAGTTCCATTCTTTAGAAAAAGGATATAAAAAACATCTGTGTATATTATTTCTATGTAGAAATGAAAATCATTAATTAGTGGTGTATAATGTATTTTAATCAATTATATACCAAGATGATTATATGAAGTTCTAAAGTTTACCAATACTATTTTGATGAAATTCTTATTTTATTATATAGTTGAAAATCTATAAAGCATTATTCGTGGATGAATATAGCCATGAAATGGGTATTATAAACTGAATAGAACATTGTATATTATATATTATCTTTTTATAATATCTTTTTTGGACCTCTAATAATAGAACTTTTGCATTCTGTTTATGTGATAACGACATTGCCCAACCTTATCCCTAAAGTCAGACATTTTTGAGTAAACCAATTTGATGCCGTGTTGCTCTTCCTTCTCTTATTTGTTTAATCAACATTCTTTCTCTTTGATCATTGAAGCAAAGTTAATTACCCAAATCATAGGCAACTCTTATGACATGGCTATAAAATTAAAATATATCTAAAACCCATCAAATAAGGCCGATTCAAAATAAGCCCACTAAAAATAAGGCCCATTAATATACTATTCCAAAAGAAGTAACTAAAAACCCTACCTGTGAAAAGGAAGTTTAAAGGAGTAGTAAGAGTAACCTTATAAATAAGCCGCTCCATTATTTTTGTTTGTTTGAAACAAACTCTAAAACCCTAAATTCTTCTTCTCAAGCAGCCACATCTTCCTCTTTCACTAGCTATGGAGTTTTGGGGTATGTCTCTCTCAAAATCATATCTTTATTAAGTTCTACTGAATACCTCAATGACTCCTATTGACTGTTTTCGCCATTAAAGTTAATCATTTTGGTATTCCTAAGTTCGTTCTGTGATTAAAAATCTGGTCTTTATACAAAAGCTTGCCTTTCTTCTGTATTGAATTCTCTCTATTACTCAATACGCATTTTCTTGTGTTCAAAACTATACAATTGTTTGGGAATATTAGCATTCTTAGTGTTTAGGTTTCAATGCATCTATCTTTGTGAGGTTATGTTTCAAAGTATCTATCTTTAAGAGTTTATGTTTCAAAGCATCTATCTTTGTGAGTTTAGGTGTCAAAGTATCTATATCTTTGTGAGTTTAGGTGTCAAAGCATCTATCTTTGTGAGATTTTGTATGAATTTGTACTCAAATGTGTGATGAATAATGTTCAATTTTAGGTATCGAGATTAAGCCAGGGAAGCCATTTAAGGTGATACAAAAAGATGGATTCATGGTCCATGCCTCTCAGGTCTGTATCAGTTTTGTAATTCCTGCAAGTTTCTCTCTTTGTGTAAATCCATGATTGATATTGATTGTGTTACTTGTTGTAACATCTCTTAGGTTACCCTTGGTGACGTTGAGAAGGTTAAAAAAGATGAGACTTTTGCCGTTTATGTGAAGATTGGTGATGATGAGAATGGGTTTATGATTGGAAATCTCTCACAGAAGTTTCCTCAATTTTCTATTGATCTCTACTTAGGGCACGAGTTTGAGATTTCTCACAACAGTACAAGCAGTGTCTATCTTATTGGTTACAGGACCTTTGATGCTTTTGACGAACTATATCCTTTCTTTCATTGTCTTTTTCTAGTTAAATTCATACTCACTTGCAATTTTGAAGCTTTGTTTGTTTATCCTTGATTTTGTTTTGCTCTGCTTTTTTCTGATGCTCACGGATGAGGAGATTGATTCTGGTGAGTTTATAATTCTTTAGTTGATGATTTGGTTTACTCTATTATGAAGCTTGAAGCTAATCTTTTGCTTTTTGGTTTGTGTAGATTCTGAGTTAGATGAATATATGGAACAACAAATTGGTATGTTTACTTTTTTTACTAAGCTACTGCTTTGTGGTAGTCATATTTACATGTGTATCTCTTATGAAATCTAACTTTGACATTGTTGAAAAGCTGCTTTGCCTCAAAATGAGATCAATCCTGAAGAAGATGATGAATCCGACTCAGATGAGGTAGATTTTTCTTTTAAGTATTTACTGATTAGCAATGAATCAGTATAAAAAAAAAGGTAATCTTGTTGTTTTTTTCTGTATGTTTGGTTAGATGGGTTTGGACGAGGATGATGACTCTTCAGATGAAGAAGATGTAGAGGCTGAAGCACCTTTAAAGGTGGCTCCTCCGAGCAAAAAGATGCCAAATGGTGCATTTGAGATAGCTAAAGGTGGAAAGAAGAACAAGTCATCAGGTAACGAAAACTAAAGTTAAGATATATAAAGATAACTTTGCATATGAGATGAGAATTGTGGATTATTGATTTGGTTTAAAACCATTTTGGTGCAGGAGGGAAGAAGAGATGCCCATTCCCTTGTGGTCCCTCTTGCAAAAAGTAGAAGATATTTGCACACCAAGTCACATTTTTCCAATAGAAATTTTTACTTGACTGTATTGGTGAATCGTTGAGTGACTTATGAGGCTTTTGGCATCTTAAAATTTTTGGATTATTATAATATATGTTATGTTGTCATTTTGGAGTGTTAATGGGTTTAAATGAAATATGATTTTTGCTCTTTTCAAGTTCATAAAATTTCGAAGTTGCTGGCTGATTCATGATAAGTACTATACAATGTCGATATGTTATGATCTAATCTTGATCGCAATACTAAGTAGATGGAGTATATTAAATCAGAAATAGTTGAACTAGAATATGCTCTAACAATGTATTTTATGTACATGAGTTAGAAAGAAAGAAAAAAAGACTCATTTTCTTCTAGTTTGCTTTGCCTTCATTGAATTAAAAATTCAGTGAAAACAATTCAAAATATAAAAATAATGATAATGCGTCTGCCGGGAGTCGAACCCGGGTCTATTGCTTGGAAGGCAATTATCCTAACCGTTGGACTACAGACGCTACTTGTGATTTATATATTACAATTTAAAAATAAAATCGAATTTAATTGTCGAGCGTTCCAAAACTACTAGACTTTCTTTCATACTCTGTAGTCCACTTGTTTTTTTTCTGAACGAAACACAATGTGTTACTTGACAGAAGATAATTACATTTGTTCTTGTACTTGTACACATGTAAAACGAAGCATTTTAAAATATACACTCGAACATTTATCATTCGCTACAAACGATTAACCTCTTGCTTTCTGACAGCTCCGACATACATGGCCAAACAAACCAAACAAAAAGAGAAAACTTACAAACGAAAAGGTATACTTGGAACGAACCACCGTGATTATATCGTTTTCTTAAAAAGAAAAAAGAAAAAAAGTTTTCTCTGGGATGAAAAAAATAGAATCGAATAGAGTAAAATGCCAAAATGACGCGTGTTTAACGAGTTTCGTTGGGGTCTTGGAGAGTTTAGGAAGCCACTGGTTTGGATGTTGCCTTCTTCACAGCTTCAGCGTATGTCCTGTGCTGGTAGGTTAAGGTCGACTCGAGCAAGTCCCATAGCGATGTTTTCGGGTTCCATCCTATTTTCAAAGTCCAAAATTCTATCAGAATAGCAATTGATTTTGATTTTAAAGCATATTATCTATCATGTTGGTGATTATGAAGAATTACCGAGTTGGCGGTTAATGATGGTCATGTCTGGGATTCTCTTGTCACTGTCATCATAACCTTCCCCGTAAAACTCTTTGGAGCTAACATCAACCGTTGGGCTCTCAATGGCTCCTTCTCCACTCACTTTTGCGTAAACCTGAAACATGATTCGTTTTGAGAATTGAGAACCAGCGACAGAGAAATCAAACTATTTTCATAGTTTCCTAACTGATCCATCTTCCTCACCTCGGTCATCATTTCAGCGAGCTGTCTTACTGTAACTTCGTTGTTCGGGTTGCCTACGTTGAAGATGTGCCCATTTGCCCTCTCTGGGTTTTCCTGAACCACAAACATACAATGTCATTATAGGTTTTAGTTGAAACTACTTCGAACTTCTAACATTAACAGTTTGTAAACAAAAAGCTATATATCAGGCAATGGAACGTACAATCATCAAAAGGACAGCTTCAATAGCATCATTGATGTAGACGAAAGTTCTCTGTGATTCTCCACCATCTACAAGCTTGAGAGGCTCACGACGTAGAAGATTCTGAAAGATAGATAGAGATGCATTAACTAAAAGCTTGCATATATACACAGACTAGCATTGGGTTATATACTTGGATTTGAACACTTACGTTACTAAAGCAGGCAAGGACACGTGGGACACCTTCGCTAGGACCATCAATGCCGGGGATGAAATCCATCCTAGGTCCAATCCAGTTAAAAGGTCGTACGATGGTGAACTCAAGCCCATTCTCAGCACCCTCAGCTGTCACAAGAAACAAGTGAAGTTAAGTGTAAACCTTTTGTTTTTACCAACATCATCTTAAACAGAAATGCTTACCGTAAACAAGTCTCTCAATCAGTTGCTTTGCACACGCATATGACCACCTCTGCTTCTCAATTGAACCAAATATGCAAGGGGAAATATCTTCTTTAAGAACATAGAAAGCAGGATCCTGTAGAAAGGCACAACAAACAACATCAGTAAACAGTGAACCCAACCTTAGACGAATAATATCAACTATTCCAAGCTTCTATGGGTGTGTGATAGACTAGCGGACTAAAGTCTTAATTCAATTCAAAAATACGTTTAACGAGATCCAATGAGTAATTCATAATGTGGCTATTAAAACGAACGAAAACGTCAGCTTCAACATGTTCCTCAGTACATTCATCGATGAGATTGATAAAAAGACAATAACATGTGGAAAGCGAAATGTACAAAAAGGCATTACATCACGCAGAGGATGATCCTTAGGAAGAAAGCTTCCAATGGTTTTTCCATAAACTTCACAGGTAGAAAAGTGAATGAGACGCTTGTTGTTCTCAGAACAGTATTTCACCTAACAAAACCAACGCATTACACAATCATCACTGTCTCCATCAACTTCAAAAACAAGAGCTAAAGCAAAACAATGAACGAAGCTAAGAAGAAAACACATACAACTGGAAGCGCATCAATGAAATTGCTGTAGATAGTATCAAGAGGACGTGTATTGTAATCAGCTGGAGTACAGATCGCAGCAAGATTTATAATCTGCGAATCCAAAAAGAAACATCAGAATTACATCACAACATCACCGATCTCAATACATTGCGAAACATCTGAATTCCGATAACGAATCAGATCTGAGACTTCTATCATAAACACCGAAGAACAAGAGATCAAAAAACGAAATCGATAAGCATTTTTACCAGATCCGCCATCTTAACAAGACCTTCAAGTCTCGAATCATGCTTAATATTGATACGATGAAACTGGATCCGACCACTCCATTCAACGGTATCAGGCTCAAGCAAGTGTTTGATCTTATCGTTGTAAACATCGAGCGCAAGCACCTTATGTGGCGTCTCGGTCAAGAGCTTTTCACAGAGATGTGAACCGATGAAACCTCCGGCGCCGATCATGCATATTGTCAACGGTTGTATCGGTTTCCCGTCGAGATCCACTCTATTAGCTCCATTCGCCATTTTTTTTCTCAGATCAGAAAAAATAATCAAGTTCTCTGTAGAGAGAGAATCTAAAGAGGAAGAGAGAGTGGTGACGGTGGATATTTAAGAGAGAAGATGCATCGCATGTGAACGGAGGCAAATTGGTTCGTCGAATTTTGAAATCTCACTCTCTGTATCGGCGCGTGGTGTGTACTCGCTTCCACGTGATCTCGTTTAAATTGGAAAGGATGCGATATTTTATTTGTTCGACTAATCATTTTGTATGATTATTAATTATGAATGTTTAGTAGTCTAATAATTGTGTTTAAGAGTTAAGAAAAAACTTCTTTTTAACTAGATAAATCGTTCTTTGTAACTTTCGATTTTTTTTTTTGGGTAAGCCAAGGGAGACAAAGTCTCCCAAGATTTATTAATGAAAAAGAAAATTACATTCGCACTTGACGTGAAACCGTAGCTCCACTAGTGTCATCCAACAAAATAAAACGTAAAGAATCCGGAACCAAACTAAGAGAATGAAAACCTAATGGTAACGAAAATGCATAGTTGGCTAACCCGTCAGCAAGACGGTTAGCTTCCCTATAAACGTGTGAAATACGGACTCTCCAGTCCCTTGATATGAAGTCATGGCACAATCGTACCAGGAAAGACAGCGGATGTACCTCGTTTATCCCTATCTTCAAAAAACCCACAACAATCTCTGAGTCCACCTCAATCTCTAACCGTGTGACTCGTCGCTCCCAAGCAATGTAGAGGCCATAGTACACTCCCCATAGCTCTGCCAAAGGTGCTGAACAAACTCCAATGTTCAGAGCAAAACCTC
>Ga0041059_1001960_pt1 | contig 15850 bp, 11 predicted proteins | sample AraColnosormetaG_FD_56232 | JGI IMG/M metagenome (GOLD analysis project Ga0041059, IMG submission 56232) | Arabidopsis roots microbial communities from North Carolina, USA - Col MF nosort | ecosystem: Host-associated > Plants > Roots > Unclassified | place: USA: North Carolina | collected...
AAAAAAAAAAAAAAAAAAAAAGATATAAAAGAGATTGACTGATATCAATTAAAGAGTATTTAATACACCATGTGGTTGCTATTATTTAGACTTGGCAATTTTTGATACATCTAAATCTTCAAAAGAAGGACTTATTTACTCTACTTGTGATGCATTAATTATTTTTAGATGGAACATTGAAGTGAGAAGGCAAAACTATGGTTTGTATTTAAAGATGACATTTACTTTATATTTTTACTTATTTTATTTTAATAAATATCATAAAAAAAATATTTTAAAATTTTTGGAGCGTTACACTGATATGATAACATGTTTCATCTAAATTGTGGTGGTGCGTACTAAAATTTCAGGCTCTACAAGATCATATCCGGATATAAAATTTCATTTAATTATATTTTAGAAATTAAAATAATAATTTATGTAGAGCTGCAATTGTTAATTATTTATAAATAAACCTAAAGTTGTAATTATTCTTGTAAAAACTAAAATATTGCAATGAGTCAATTAAATTGTTATTACCGTTTATGAAAAATTACAATAAAAAGATAAAACTGTAGAAGATATTAATTTGGATTGCAACTTTCTATTTAAAAAAAAACCGTAATTTTTTTTGCCAAAAAAAGACACAATTGTTCACAATTGCAAAAAGCATTTATTCGAATTTTTATTATTATATAGATTTATTTTTTGTTTTAGAAAAATGATATGGTAAACAATATTTTTTTTAAATGAATAAGCAGAATAATATGGTACCATTAAAATTATAAAATCTCGAAGTTAAAAGTTTTTTTTTTTTTTAGAGATTGATTATGATTGAAGTCTTAGTATATAAACAAGCATACATACAAAGTTGAAATGTTCATCTTTATAACTGATGGAAACCAATGGAAAGGGATATGTATGGACTAAGAAAAGAGTGATCTTCCAAGATTCGACGAAAATGCTGGACTGATCGATCTACGCCTTGGATGGATTGGTCCCTTGGTTGATGCTTCTCCTCTCGAACATTCTTGATCCGGATAAGCCTAATAACGCTAGAAAACATCAAAACCCCGCATAAGTGCCTTGAACATGTACAAAACTCAAGAAATGACCAAAAAAACATAAAAGGCGGACTACGGTACGATTGGTGAAGTTTGTCCAAGTGTGTGAAGTCTAAGTCTGGTAACGGCTCTATCTAGTCTGCAAGAATTTATTGGAGTGTTATCTCTCCTCCATGCCTGATGGACGCCTTCTCTCTCCTTCATGCAACTCATCTCCTTTTGTAACAGCTAGATTTTAGTCCTCTATTTATTTTACATCTTCTCGTACATTTCAGATCTAAGAGAATATACAGATTCTTTTCTGTGTTTCATTACTGCTCTCTATTATATTCTCTCTTCCGTTTATACTATTATAATCTTTCGTTAGTGAATTTCGGCAGTTATATAGAAAATACGGTATCTTGATCATGGAACCTATAATATAATCTTAGAGCCTAAAATATTTTCCATTTTTATTTCTGAAAATGGGAGCCAATGTTAATAATAATTAAAAAAAAAATCAAAAGTATCTAAAACCTAGAAAAATATGATACCATTCAAATTGTAAAATATCTAATAATTAAAAGAATTTTTCTTTTCAGTAATTTCATATGGGTCAAATCCTAGTATATAAACAAACATACATAAAAAGATAAAAAAAATATTTCCCTTTATAATTGATGGAAAGCACTGGAAAGGGATATGTACTATACATGGACTCAGAATAGAGATCGTCCAAGATTCGACGAAGAGTAAAAGACAAAGAAGAAGAGAAGTGTATGTTTTTGCCACTCGTTTTGTTACTTTCTTTTGATATTTTGTTTTAGGTGTTCACATAAATTTGATAGTGTAAAGAAAACAAAACCACTTTCTAGTTCTTAAAGAAACTAGAAATCCATGGACCCGTCTCGTCATACTCATGTGATGCTCGTATCTTTCCCCGGCCAAGGTCACGTAAACCCTCTACTTCGTCTCGGAAAGCTCATAGCCTCTAAAGGCTTACTCGTCACCTTTGTCACCACAGAGAAGCCATGGGGCAAGAAGATGCGTCAAGCCAACAAGATTCAAGACGGTGTGCTCAAACCGGTCGGTCTAGGTTTCATCCGGTTTGAGTTCTTCTCTGACGGCTTCGCCGACGACGATGAAAAAAGATTCGACTTCGATGCCTTCCGACCACACCTTGAAGCTGTCGGAAAACAAGAGATCAAGAATCTCGTTAAGAGATATAACAAGGAGCCGGTGACGTGTCTCATAAACAACGCTTTTGTCCCATGGGTATGTGATGTCGCCGAGGAGCTTCACATCCCTTCGGCTGTTCTATGGGTCCAGTCTTGTGCTTGTCTCACGGCTTATTACTATTACCACCACCGGTTAGTTAAGTTCCCGACCAAAACCGAGCCGGACATCAGCGTTGAAATCCCTTGCTTGCCATTGTTAAAGCATGACGAGATCCCAAGCTTTCTTCACCCTTCGTCTCCGTATACAGCTTTTGGAGATATCATTTTAGACCAGTTAAAGAGATTCGAAAACCACAAGTCTTTCTATCTTTTCATCGACACTTTTCGCGAACTAGAAAAAGACATCATGGACCACATGTCACAACTTTGTCCTCAAGCCATCATCAGTCCTGTCGGTCCGCTCTTCAAGATGGCTCAAACCTTGAGTTCTGACGTTAAGGGAGATATATCCGAGCCAGCGAGTGACTGCATGGAATGGCTTGACTCAAGAGAACCATCCTCAGTCGTTTACATCTCCTTTGGGACTATAGCCAACTTGAAGCAAGAGCAGATGGAGGAGATCGCTCATGGCGTTTTGAGCTCTGGCTTGTCGGTCTTATGGGTGGTTCGGCCTCCCATGGAAGGGACATTTGTAGAACCACATGTTTTGCCTCGAGAGCTCGAAGAAAAGGGTAAAATCGTGGAATGGTGTCCCCAAGAGAGAGTCTTGGCTCATCCTGCGATTGCTTGTTTCTTAAGTCACTGCGGATGGAACTCGACAATGGAGGCTTTAACTGCCGGAGTCCCCGTTGTTTGTTTTCCGCAATGGGGAGATCAAGTGACTGATGCGGTGTACTTGGCTGATGTTTTCAAGACAGGAGTGAGACTAGGCCGCGGAGCCGCTGAGGAGATGATTGTTTCGAGGGAGGTTGTAGCAGAGAAGCTGCTTGAGGCCACAGTTGGGGAAAAGGCGGTGGAGCTGAGAGAAAACGCTCGGAGGTGGAAGGCGGAGGCCGAGGCCGCCGTGGCGGACGGTGGATCATCTGATATGAACTTTAAAGAGTTTGTGGACAAGTTGGTTACGAAACATGTGACGAGAGAAGACAACGGAGAACACTAGTGATAATGATGTCTCGAAAATATCCGACTATTTGTTGTACCGCAAAAACCTTAACCACTACAACCTTTTCTTTTTTCTTGTCAATAAATCGTATCAATCTCATTTCATTTTTCGAAAGTGTTTTTTCTCACTTCTGAAATCAATAATTACGTATTGTCTTCTTATCACCTTTGAATGAATGGCTTGCGATTACTGTTTGGTTACCAAATAGTTAGCTCTTCAAAGATTCGAAAAAACATGTAATCAACTCTAATTAGCTTACTAATTACCTCAGGCATCATCTCTCGTTAGATAGCTAGGGAAGAAGTCTCAAAAAAATTGGTTGAGACATTTTCACGAACAATGCCAGTATCTGAAAATTCCTAAAATCTAATTTTAAATTGACATATCAAATGTATTATTAACCACAACCCAAATAAAAGAAATAATAATATTAGCCTCATCCAATGATCCAAGGATAAAAGCAAATTAAATGAAAGTAAAAATCATCGTGAAAACCGTAATTCTGAATGGTAGAAGACATATTTCAGAGTTTTATTGTCATATACAAAATGATAGATGCTGATCAACCACATTAATCTTTTTTTTTTTTGAAAGAATGTAAAATTTTGTTCCATCAAAAAGCTTTTCAACCACATTAATCTTTACTTGATGTGTTTCGAACGTGTGTCTAAAAGTGATTGGTTATTGCACACACCGTGTAGGGTACGGACACGTGTTGTAATATCTTTTGGCAGTTAGACTTTTTTTTTTTAATTTAACAAATATAAGTATATAACTCATGGTTTATCTTCACTTTGAAACTCAAGTTCTTCTTGCAAACTAGAGGCGAACAAAGTTTTAGCTTCATTTTTCTAGTTTTGGTCAATTTCTGTATTTTTAACTATTTGAGCATTTTATGAAACTTTTTTTTTTTCTTTTACTATTAAATCATCTATATGTCACATGAATAATTCTATACTCTTTATAACACTGGTATATATTTTTAAATATATAATAATATATATGAAAATTTAATAAAACCAAACCATTTTTCGGAATTATCCACCGGCTTGAAAGTTGTAGTAAGGAAGTTAGTAGGAAACTTTTTGTTGTACTCTTGATTTCTAACAACTCAAATCGTAAAGTTAGCTAAGAAACTGAAGCTTGAATTTTGCTATCGACGGTGCGAAACCATAATGGTTGTATGGATTTTGATAACCACAAGGTCCCATACTACATTGTACGTATCACTGGCCTGGACTTGTATCATAACAAAAAATAGTTTTAACAGAAGAAAAAAAATCGGAACGAAAAATAGGGTTGTTAGTCCACTGTCCAAAGTATAGGATCCTTTAATGTTCTGTGTATACGCGACCTGTCTCAGTAGAAAAAAGTTAGACCCATTTATTTTTGTAAAGCCTCATTTTCAGTTTAATTATAGCTTTAGCTTTAAACAAACAAAGAGTACAAATTTGAAATCTAATCCTAATAATTGTGAACGCATTAAATGTAGTTGGTTACATTTGCCACAATTGATCGCAATTATGATTTTTGCGTCTGCCCTATATTAGTACTCTGCCGTACTGATGTGATCACAAATTACTACACTTGATCATGTGGCAGAAAGTGGTTGGCTCGTTTTTAAAACAACATGCGAAACCACATTATGTCAATTCAATTCTATATCTTGTGTTTTATTCCTCTTTATTCGATAAAACATTCTATACTTGTGTTGCCTTATTTTTAGTATGAAACAATTATGCTCGCATATTATCCATATATGAACATACATTATAATGCAACATCACTCATTAATCTCTTATTAAATTTACTGAAAATACAAGGCAGTATATTTATTTATTTTTAACTCTTTATCTAAAATAATGTTATTATCATAATATATGAAATGACATATATTGTACATATGATAATCTTATTAGACATAATTGGTAAAAGGAATAACAATTTTATAGAATCACGTACGTAATTCTTTGCGCAAGCGAAATCTTGAGCTGAACGTGCTTTGATATAGATGAGTGAGATATATAAACAAAATATATGATTAAGAAACAACTATTGTATAATGATACAAACATTTTCATGGAAAACAACTATACACAACATTTTACAAAAATCTTATTATGATCAAGAAACTAACACGTCAATTTTGCAACAAAAGAAGAAAATCTCACATAATGCAAACTGAGACGTACGTGGATGGTAAGTAAGATGTGTGGTCGAGAGAGAGTGAGCAAGTAGGTGTTGAATAAATGCGTTGACGCTTTATATATATTAAGAACCTTTGTATTTGAATAAATGCGTTGACGCTTTATATAAATTAAGAACCTTTGTATGTGAGAATATCACAAACATACAAATAATTCTTTACTTCACCAAAAGAAAAAAAAAATGGGATCCATATCAGAAATGGTGTTCGAAACTTGTCCATCTCCAAACCCAATTCATGTAATGCTCGTCTCGTTTCAAGGACAAGGCCACGTCAACCCTCTTCTTCGTCTCGGCAAGTTAATTGCTTCAAAGGGTTTACTCGTTACCTTCGTTACAACGGAGCTTTGGGGCAAGAAAATGAGACAAGCCAACAAAATCGTTGACGGTGAACTTAAACCGGTTGGTTCCGGTTCAATCCGGTTTGAGTTCTTTGATGAAGAATGGGCAGAGGATGATGACCGGAGAGCTGATTTCTCTTTGTACATTGCTCACCTAGAGAGCGTTGGGATACGAGAAGTGTCTAAGCTTGTGAGAAGATACGAGGAAGCGAACGAGCCTGTCTCGTGTCTTATCAATAACCCGTTTATCCCATGGGTCTGCCACGTGGCGGAAGAGTTCAACATTCCTTGTGCGGTTCTCTGGGTTCAGTCTTGTGCTTGTTTCTCTGCTTATTACCATTACCAAGATGGCTCTGTTTCATTCCCTACGGAAACAGAGCCTGAGCTCGATGTGAAGCTTCCTTGTGTTCCTGTCTTGAAGAACGACGAGATTCCTAGCTTTCTCCATCCTTCTTCTAGGTTCACGGGTTTTCGACAAGCGATTCTTGGGCAATTCAAGAATCTGAGCAAGTCCTTCTGTGTTCTAATCGATTCTTTTGACTCATTGGAACAAGAAGTTATCGATTACATGTCAAGTCTTTGTCCGGTTAAAACCGTTGGACCGCTTTTCAAAGTTGCTAGGACAGTTACTTCTGACGTAAGCGGTGACATTTGCAAATCAACAGATAAATGCCTCGAGTGGTTAGACTCGAGGCCTAAATCGTCAGTTGTCTACATTTCGTTCGGGACAGTTGCATATTTGAAGCAAGAACAGATCGAAGAGATCGCTCACGGAGTTTTGAAGTCGGGTTTATCGTTCTTGTGGGTGATTAGACCTCCACCACACGATCTGAAGGTCGAGACACATGTCTTGCCTCAAGAACTTAAAGAGAGTAGTGCTAAAGGTAAAGGGATGATTGTGGATTGGTGCCCACAAGAGCAAGTCTTGTCTCATCCTTCAGTGGCATGCTTCGTGACTCATTGTGGATGGAACTCGACAATGGAATCTTTGTCTTCAGGTGTTCCGGTGGTTTGTTGTCCGCAATGGGGAGATCAAGTGACTGATGCAGTGTATTTGATCGATGTTTTCAAGACCGGGGTTAGACTAGGCCGTGGAGCGACCGAGGAGAGGGTAGTGCCAAGGGAGGAAGTGGCGGAGAAGCTTTTGGAAGCGACAGTTGGGGAGAAGGCAGAGGAGTTGAGAAAGAACGCTTTGAAATGGAAGGCGGAGGCGGAAGCAGCGGTGGCTCCAGGAGGTTCGTCGGATAAGAATTTTAGGGAGTTTGTGGAGAAGTTAGGTGCGGGAGTAACGAAGACTAAAGATAATGGATACTAGGCAAAAGTCTTTGACTGTCTATATTCTATTTTGATAATGCATTATTACTGTTCCATCTTTGTCTTGGTGTATTCTAAAGATTGCTTGTTTTGTAGTTGGTAACCGTGGTGTAATTGATTAATTCAATGTTCGGCTTCGGCACATGTTTGTATCCCGACAAAGTTTTCATCCATGTACAACCAGTTCACATAAACATACAATAAACAACCATGACTCACCATAAGTTTGGACTATAAGTTATTACTTTTATTAAGAAAACATAAACATAAATCTTAGAAACTGACCTTGAAATTACGATCTAGAGATCCATGCATAGATAAGAGATAACCGATCCAGCTCTCCTTGTCGTCCTCTCAGTCACTTTCCATTTCTCTATCAACACCTTTTTGATGTGTGGACAGCTCGAGACGACTGTAGCCACTCCAGCGGAAGTGATCCCTGGGCAGTAAACCATGTGACAAGTCTCCAGAAGTTTGCACTTCTGTACAAGATGGTTCAGACCATTGTCTGTTATATGGTGGCAATGAGACAAGACCAAGTCTTTCAGCATTGGACATCCTTCTCCAAGCTCAGCCAACGGCATGTCTCCAATGTTCTGAAATTTGTGATCAAACGTCCCAGCTTTGAGATCTCGATAACAAACAAACACACACGCTTTTAGAAAATGTTAGTTCTATTTACCTGAAGAACACTAATGTCGAGGTGAGTGAGTTGAGGACAGCCTCTGGCGATTGCTGTTATTCCAGCATCGCTGATTTGATTACAACCACTTACGTTTAGTTGTTGTAAGGAGCAACCTTTTCCAATGGCGATTAATGCTTTATTTCCAACTCTGAATAAGATAAAAGAAATGATTAGCTTTTGTTCCAGTACTGTTTAAGAAACAAGATTCAACGAGTTGCAGGATTTACTTATCGCAAAACCGGAGACTAAGCTCGGTTAGTGATTTGCAATGCTTTCCAATAGATATAATTCCTTTGTTTCCTATCTGTATATAAGAAAAAACGCATATACCAGTTGCTATGTCAATAGATTAAGAAAATACTTTATTTTAAGAGATGAGAGATTATACCTCATAGCATCTGCGGATATGAAGTTTCTTGAGGTTGCGACAGCCTTTAGCAATACTGCACATAGCGATGTCTCCAATGCCAGAGCAGTCTACTAAGTGAAGTATTTCTAGGGATTTACAGCCTTTTCCAATTTCTTGAAGAGCCGAATTACCAATCCTTTGGCAATACAACAAAGCTAACTCTTTGAGGCGCCTGCATACACCCGAAAATAACGGTTCAATCAATGATCCATCCCATAGTGATCTCTGATGCTGTCAACAAGAAATAAAGAAAGTAAGGAAGAAAATGTACGGGCAAGATTTTCCAATTGCCTCTATTCCACGTGTACCAATGTTGTGGCATCCGTTAATTTCCACACGCTCAAGTTCCTTACAACCATGAGCAATAGCTTCTAAACCTTTGCAACTCACAAAGTAACAATCACTTAAAGTAAGATCTTTCAACTTCTTAGACCCTTTACCGATGGCTCGCATGCCCCTGAAATACAAAATAAAAATCAAGTAAAACGATCATCCTACACAAGGCCATCCCAAAGATAAACAAAGGTCTCTCTATAAGGCAAGTGTCCTTCCATGTCCTTCGAATGGTCTAACCAACACTGGGCAATAATTTCAGAAGACAATATCTAATAGAAGCACACAAGATGAGACCAAAGCCTGTATTTTCCTCATCCCCTGACTTCTCTAATAGTTGAAAATTTAGGTACTAGAAGGATTGGATTGTGCTCATCAAAAATCCAAAGACACTTAAACGGAACAGGATCACTAACTTGTCAGTAAAATGCTGAAAGCTATACAATGCCAATCGCTCCAACGAAGTACACAACTCTCCCACTGCAGCAAAAGCCACATCCGTCACACTAACACATTGAAGCTTCAGATTTTTCAAACGGTGGCATCCCTGAGCCACCGCTATCAATCCTTTATCATGGATGTATTCAGAATCCAAATACAAAACTTCTAGTAATTTACAGTGAGAACCAACTGCTTCCAGAGATAAATCTGTTATTTTTGCTGACGCAGCAACACCGATAGACTTTAAAGACTTGGAACAACCAACAACAAGATCAATAACTCCAACATCAGTTAAGCCTTCGCAAAAGCGCAAATTTAGTTCTTCAAGTTGCTTACAAAACTTTCCAACAGCTGCTAAGCCTTGATCTCCAACATAGCAACCCTAAAGACCACATCCTAAGCATATGAGATCCTATTGTTTTTATCAAGAGGATATGGGAAATGAATATTAACAGATCTAAATAAGCGACAACGGCTGTTAAATTACCTGTAAATCAAGAGATTTAAGTGAAGTGCATTTCTGAGCAAGGGAACACAAACCCACACTTGAAACGTTAGGGCACCATATCAAGCTCAAGTTTTCTATTCTTGGAAATCCATTCGCTAGAGCAGTCAAGCCCGTATCAGTCAAGCTGGAAGACTCGACGTTCTCAGCTCCAGAATGTGTCTTATCAGTCAATTTCTTCCGCTTACTCGACGATGGCGACGAACTGTCCCTCCCACGTTTTCTTTTCTGCAAATATAATTGATAAGTGTAAACCATAACTCAAATATCCAAATACAATTCAGAATCAAATAACGCTAATCTCAACTAAGCTCAAATCCAGATCGATACAAAATTTAACATTTCAATCGAATTCATGATACTACACAAAAACTGCTCGATCCGATCACAAATTCAACAGAAAAATTTCGATGAGAGAAACATACTGGGGAAGGAGAGAGGGAAGGAAGGGAGACGGAGATACGTTCGTCGACATGGATAGAGGTAATATAGAGAAAGCGACGAGATAGGAGGGAGATGAAGTCGTCGGGAGAAAACGAAGCGCCGATACGAAGCGTGGTGCGGCTAAATCGCTCGAGAGATAACCATCGCTTGCAGACGAGGGAGCATGCGTCGCGATTCGGTTTCGATTCAAGTCGCCGGAATATCTCGAGGATAAGTTCCTCCGGCAAACAATTGTTAATCCGATCGTGACCTCTCATGGTTCAGAGAGAGATTGCAGTTGAAATTCTTCTTCGTCTGTAATGGCGGATCGGTGGGTAAGATGAGGTCGCTTTTTTTGTGTATGGTTGAGTTTAAAAAAAAAGGAGAGCAAAGTAAAAACAATTTATCGATGATGGTAAATAAATCTTCAAACGTTTGGTATCAATGTTTGCTTTTGCTCTTAAGCAATCAGAATATCGAAATGGATACGACAAAAGGCATCAAAATTCCGCCAAAATTAACAAATTTATTTGAAGTTGAAAATCGACATTGCTTGATTTTGTTTATATCAATCGTTTAACCACATAGCATCATATACTTAATTCTCCAAACAGAAATCAGATATACACACATAAAGGCTTTTGGATTCTCTTATAGTTATAAACTGGATCACATCACTGAAGCATCGTTTTATGCCTTTCAGTTGTCGCCTTGCCTCAGTATACGCAATATGGTCAAGAAGAGATTGAGGATGTCCAAGTAGAGAGCTACTGATGCTAGGATGTATTCGTCATATGTGAAACGCTTGATGAGGTTGTCGGTATCATAGACTATGTATCCGCAGAATACCAAGGCACTGAATCCTCCGTATACGGCAACAGAAGTCGGGCCAAGAGGGAAGAACATCTGCAATATTACGACAGCAAACCAAATTTAAGGCTTTGTTTTATGTATGTGTGGAACTATTGGGTGTTTGGTGATATAGGTGAGGAGGGAGGATTCTGAGAGGCAAACCTGGATGAAGCTGGTCACTACAAGAATGATGAGGCTGGTGAAGAGAATGGGTCCAAGGAAGCTGAAGTCTTTTCCCTTCTTTGCAGCCCAGAAAGTGTATGCGGTTAGAGATCCGACCACAGACAGAGTCAATATCAAGGCTTGTAGCACAATTCGTCCTGGTAAAACACGTAGAAGAAAGAACAATAGATTGTTAGTAAACACACAACTTTTACAGGCTTTGCTATTCCAAGTTTCAGGCAAATTTTGTTCTTTGTGACAATAAGGTGAGTTAAGAAGCGGCTGGAACAGCAACCAAATCACATATTATTGGTTAGAATCAGATGATATGAAAGGGAACGAGATAACAACCTTCTGTCATAGCACAACTGACACCAACAGTGAAACTCAATGAAACAGTGAAGAGGGCAAGGAGGATCAGGTTAACAGGATGCTTCTGGTGGTAAATGTGCAGAGGCCAGATTACTACAAAATTGAACTCCCAGTAATCAATCACATGAGCAATAAATCTTGTCAACAAATATGACATAAAATAAATAGCTGATGTACGACTGTGCAACACAAAATCAAGGTACTCAGTACTAACAAATTCAAAACTAAGTACTGAAGCAAGTAAACCAACATCAAATGAGAGGTCAACAAAGCAAAACTCATAGAGAACAAGCTATCTGAAAATTCTCCCTAAGGTGACAAAAGAAAAACGATCAATAGAAAAAAGAGAACAAGGCTGTTACATGACGAGATAGTTAGAGGGAAGAAAAAGGATCAATAGGAAATATAACAGATTTGTGAGTTGTCAAGATTTTGGTCGGTTTGGGCTCAGGAGGGTAAGGGATTCTCCAGAATTACTCCTTAGGTTTCTGGTCTGTTCTTTGTTCTATGTTTCAGTGAAAGATCAAGTAAAGTCAATTCTGAATCCTAACACCAACACACTAGATATCATCACACCAAGCATCAATCTGTCAATCATCATATAAAACATTGTTCAATCCATCCTCCATATATATACCTAAACAATCAAATGTATAATAAACACAGTAAAGGATATAAATCTAGTTACGAGAAGAAACTCAATCCATGAAGAGAAATGGAAAAGAAATGCATAAACATAAGGGACATAAATGCACAAATCAGAATCAGGTTGACCTAACCATAAGAATTCTAATTACCAGATCAAATCAACGAAAAACTACGAAGATGAAATGAAAATCTTATCCAAAGAACGAGATCTACGTACAGATGAAGGGAACGATGCAGAGGAAGAGAAGAATCCCAGGAGATCCGGTCAAGAGATCGTTAACAGGAGGATTAAGAACAACGACGGCGGAGATAAGCGTCGTAAGAAGAAGCTGAGCTGAGAGAATCCCATAGACCTTACGAATAAATCCCCATCGGAGCTGATTCTCGCCGTAACTTAGCCCAGGATAAAGCGTCGCTTCTCCGACTCCCATCTCAAGATCAATATCCTTTCCGGCGGAACGATCTATGCCGCTCATGCTCACGCTCGCGTATCCGTACGGTTTGTCCATGGCTAATAGCTAGATTCGTCTTCGAAAGCAGATCTGGTTGATTCTGGGAAAAAATATCGAATTATAGAATTTTGAGATTTATATATTCTGTGTTGACGAAGGCGACGAGTCATTTCCCTCTAATCTAACAATATGATGTACACGTGGCAACATGAACGGACATGATTTGTTACGATAACGCGTTGTATTATTCATGTCTAAAACGCTGTTAGTGTTAGCTTTATATGAAAGACCAATAGAGAAAAAGTCTGTTAATTATTTTGAGGAAACATATTTCTGTGTTCATGGGTAGACATATTTAACTCTTTTTTATTTGTGAAGTAGAAATTTATGTATAAATTGGTCAATTAATTTAAATTTGATGAACATGGATTATTCCAAACAATTCATCCCATAATTTATTTAACATTTAAACCAGTTAGAATAAATTAAATGAATAACAATTTGGGTTAGGGTTATACTCGATCAATTCTTTCTTCGTCAAATAACTAAAAACATGTGACAAATTTTGATTGGAAAGCAATGAGATATATGAAAGTCAAATTTAAAAAGTAAGTTAAAATTTTATTGAAACCCAAATAATAAGATTTCCAAAAATTTACAAATTAAATTTAAAAAATTTATACAAACAAAATATAAAAGTTAGGACATGGATTCACAATAACGCACCAGTAAATAGTGTTTTATATACACACATCACATGCAATCATGCATGCACATTTTCTTATTATTTTGGTAAGTTTTGTATTAGTTGCAGTTCCAATTTTTATTTAATTATGTCGTAGATATGATATGACTTTATCGTTAAATTGTTAACATACTTAAGAAATAAATAAATAAATTTTGAAAATATGATTAATATTAAAAAGTAAACTAATTTCAAATTTTTCTTTTTTGGTGAAAAAAAAACTAATTTCAAAGAGAAACAGAATAATCATTTCATGGAATTTTTGTGAAAATAGAAATATATTAAATAATGAAAAAAATAATCAAATCCAATTCAAATAAAAATAGGAAAACACGTCTAATCGTAACTTTAAGAAACCAAATTTTATATAATAAGATACTTTTGTCTAATCTCAAAATGCTAGTCTCGTCTATGAAGTATAGAATAATTGAGAAAGCATGTGTTTGTAAACATTATAAATTTTTACCATCTTAAACATAGTAAGTTATATATGAAGCAACACGTGTTAAAACTTTAGCACCAATGTAATCTATATTGAATTTTGAATTGACGAATTGATTAGGTTAAACTTTCCCATCAAACTCTAAATATACCAATTCCAGCATATGGTAATTATATTTTTTTTCTAATGATATATCATGCTTTTCGTTTTCATTTTTGCTACATGCTACAATAATTGTTATGGATTTTATAACCTACAAAAATATAATGATAATTAATTAGGGTAATGATAACCTACAAAGGTTTTGTGAAACTTACTTTTCCATTAATTAGGGTAATGATAATTATACACAATATCTAAATCCATATTTTGAGGAAAAATAAATACAAAGAGTATTTTTTAGAATTACTCACAACTTATCCTAAACACAACAAAAAGTAAAAGAATCAAAAAAATCTTGAATATTGCCTACACATATATACAATAGAGGCTTTTCTAAAGCATCTCACCCCACGATAACAAATTCCTCTTTTCCGTTTTAAGGTAGCAAACAGCAATTTAAGAATCAAAGATAGTGTACGCAACTACGCATATATGTTTATGTTTTGAATTTTGATATAGAACTTGTTTGTTTTGATAAAGGTGTATGTTTGATATTACCAGCATGAAAATCACGAAGACTCGAGCACACTTTGTTACCAATTATGCAGCGAAACTCGCCGTCCTTCTAATTATCACTTTACTTTTAGTCAATTGTACCACCGTGGTTGCCAAAGGCGGTGGTGGAGGCGCTCACGGTGGAGGTGGAGTCCATGTTAGTGTCGGAGGTGCTCATGCTAGTGTAGGAGGAGGCCATGCTAGTGGAGGAGGTGGTCATGCTAGTGTAGGAGGAGGCCATGCTAGTGGAGGAGGTGGTCATGCTGTTGAAGGAGGAGGCCATGCTGGTGGAGGCGGTGGCGGACATGGAGAAGAAGAAGGTGGGCATGGGATCGGAAGAGGTGGTGGTATGGTTCATCGACCAGCGACGAGGAACGGAGGCTCTACACTAACTATTCCCTTTGTCGATGGATCTACAACTGTTTTCATGATCATATTTTTTTTATTTAACTAAAGCTCAATTTTCTTTGATATATTTAAATTTCATGATTTGATTTTGGTAGTTTTTTTTTCATTTTGGGTCAAAGCTTTTGGTTTAAGGTTAAGTTGTTTGATATGTTTGGAGTCTGTGTATTCCTTAGACACATGAGGGATAAATTTGGTAAGGAAGAGAGGTTTCCTTTGTTTGAGATTCAAGATTACACATTTGCATATTCTGACTTAATTTTAACCTTATGGTCTCTGCCCACAAATAAATACAAACACCAAATATCACTTTCGTGAAGCGTTTTTGAGGATCCCCGATGTGACTGAAGAGGAAGGAGAGAAAGCTTTGCGGATATTGAAGACGTTCCACGCAGTGCCGGCTGCGTGCCCAACCGTGCCTAGTACATCTTTCGTAGCTTCTCCCGCGCTCTCACCTAACCTGTTAATGTAACCTCACTTATGTGAGACATTTACACTAAACGTGAGGCAAAATTGAGGACTTTGTCTGTGAAACTTACCTCTCACTAACCATTCTTGTAGTAGCTTTGGACGTAGCAGAAAGAGTTTGTCTCTCTGCGGCTTCAGCAGCGTCTAGTAATTTATCTAATTTCAAAGATCAAATCAAACTATTTTTAGTTCATCATTACAAAGATAATCTAATCTAATGTCAATGTGGAGCTAATAAATATAAATTTAACTTACTAAGAGCATCAAGTGAAGCCAATAGAACCTCCCCTGGAACCATTGAGAAAAAAGCTTTCCCTGGCTTCGACTTTACAACTGGACCCATCACCGAGCCACTCACCACTCCCACACCATTCAACATTGTCTTGCTCAATTTCTCCGTCGCCCTAGACAATTTCCTTACTCTATACATGTGTTACCACCAAAAAGACTATGGTTTATAAGATAAAAAATGTACAAAGAACTAGGAATGCTGTATGCTGAGTTCATTATATACCAACTATCGAACAAAAAAAATTTAGTCCATAAACCAAAGTTGAGTTTTAATATTTCTTACACCTACCAAAAATTAAAACCAAATCCAACAGAACGGAAAAAAAAAAAAAAAAAAA
>Ga0041059_1001961_pt1 | contig 15847 bp, 11 predicted proteins | sample AraColnosormetaG_FD_56232 | JGI IMG/M metagenome (GOLD analysis project Ga0041059, IMG submission 56232) | Arabidopsis roots microbial communities from North Carolina, USA - Col MF nosort | ecosystem: Host-associated > Plants > Roots > Unclassified | place: USA: North Carolina | collected...
TTTTTTTTTTTTATATTGCCAAGAAAATATCATATGATAGTATAAAAATAAGTTTTTTTGTTGTAATCAGAAGTGAAATAATTGTTGAAGAAAACCATATGAAGTGAGATGATTCAACAGAAAATAATAGACGTGTCGGATGTCGCTGTGCGCATGTGACATGTACTCTCAAAAAAAAATTGGATTTTTCTACGACCATATAATCATCGTTTCTAAACAAATCTGTCAAAAAAAAAAGTTAGGGGACAAGGAAAAGAAAATAAAAATAATACGACACCTGAGAGATTCGAACTCTCGCGGGGAAACCCCATTTACTTAGCAGGCAAACGCCTTAACCACTCGGCCAAAGTGTCTTATTGTTACGTTGCTTCATAACTGATTTATATACTAACTTGCTTTAGTCTACAAAGTTGAAAAAACACACCATGTTACTTAATAATAAAATTAGCATTTTGCCTAAAAGTTTTGTTTTAAAAAGGTTAATAGTTTATTCTACATTTTCTTACTGATTTTCAAATCCAACAAAATTTCAAGCTATCTAATTATCATTTGGAAATCGATTAAAATTTTCAAGTTTGTTGTTTTATAAGAATAGTTATCAAGAACACATTCCATATTGGATTCAAAGGTTTATGATATTTTACCGTCAGAAGAAAAAAAAGATGAAAGAAAATTTTCGATTAAAAAAAACCATCCCTATCGAGAAAAATACAAAAACAAATTACAACAAAGCAACACAAGAAAAATAAAGTTACACAATCTTCTTCTTATCTTCTTCTTAATCATCATCATCGTCAGCTTCCAGGTTGAAAGCTTTTCTTATTTATGTTTCTCAAGTAAATCTCCTTCTCCTAGGCGGACGAGAATCTGCACTGTCTACATCAGAAACCCTCGAACCATTCTCATTCCTTCTCCTCGAGGACGATGTCGAAAGAGCCATAGAATCGATCTCAACTGCAGTATCCACTTGACTCTCAGAGTTTATAACAGCTGCAATGCTTGAGAATGAGTCTCTATCATCAACCACAACAGGAGCATGATGGTTTTGCTCTTGGTGGTTCCTCCCCAACGGATGAGTCCTAAAATACGCATCCACAAGCCTCTCAGCTGAACTCAACGCAGAAGTGAAAGTCGAGATCCTTGCAACTCGGTGCGACTGTAACTGTCTCCTGATCAAGAGAGGATGGAATCTCGTGTTGCTTTCTCCTTCAAGATCAGGAGCAATGTTTGGATTTAGATCAATATCCTCTGATGCTGCGACAATGGCTGCTGCTGCAGCACTAGCCTGGTTCTGCTCTGATCTAACTCCCCTAGATGTCATCAACCGGTTAAGGATCGAATTGGCTCGATCGTTGACTCTTTCTGATGCCTCTCGGTTACTAAAATCAGGGACTGGGGTTGAATCCCTGTCAAACCTATTCTGTATACGTCTAATCATTTCTTCCATTGGTATTGTAAAAGGCGACCTTTGAATTGTATTCCTCAAGCTCTCAATGCGTCTCGCGTGTGGTCTCATGGGGACCTTAGTATCTAAACTCTCTTCAATTTCTCTCTTGTGGTTTCCACGTCCATAGATCGGTGTCACGGTTTTGGAGGTCACCTCTCCTTTACAAACAGGACATTCCTTTGCATCCGAAATTTGTAACCATTGGTACAGACAAGGCCAACAGTAAAGATGACCACAACAGGTGAGAACCGGCTCCTTCGACAAATCCAAACATATATTACAATCGAAAAAGTTACCGTCGCTGCCACTGCTTTTCTCGACATCCGCTTTCTTATCCAATACACCGTCCCCAAGGGCTCCATCGCCATTCTCACACATTTTCAAATCCTCATTGCCTCTTTCACTACCCTCACCAGTCTGCATAGCAGCTCTATTTACAGAATTTCCCATCAACTGGTTGAGCTCTATAGCCATGGTATGGGTTTCAGATAGAACCGGGATCGGGAGATTAAGCTGTCTGAACCGTGTCCTATGCCGAGTCCTGATCCTTGTCACAGCTTCAGAAGATCTCTCAGGCGGGTCATTAGTCCAATCAGCCAAATTCACAGTCTCGTTTGGTGCAGGTTGGAGATCAGACTCAGGACCAGGCCCAAGATTCAAATCCAGGTTCATTGTGTCAGCTAACTCCTCACCCATCAATAGACAAAAAGGCTCTTGCTTTCACTTGCGCTGAACAATATGTACTCCGTCTCCGTGTGCTCTGTATCTTCAGGGAAAGAGAAGCAATTAGCCAATAAACATATGCAGTTCCCATATAAAACAATCCATATATCTAGCTTTCTTTGCAGAGATACAAGAAACCCAATGTGAAAAAGAAACTATTCGTACGAGTTTAGTACCTATATCCACCAGAGAAAAAGCATACACAAAGTCAAAAACATTAAGAAGAAGAACACAAAGTATATATATTCTCTCTGCAACAACATATGATGAGACCACTTACTATGATTGCACAACTACGACTAACTACAAACTCTGAAAGCCAAGAGATCGTGCACCAAAAAGAAAATGAACAGGTGAATTAACAAATGGAGAAGCAAAATATCAAACTTTCCAATAGAAAAAAGAGTTGATTCAACAAAAACGGAAACAAAAAGAAGAGATATCTACCGTGTAAGCAATATACAGGTGCGTGAGTTCGGTAGATTCTCAGATTTGCTTCAGATTCAATAGCTGGCGATGGATTAACGAAGAAAGGAGGAGTCTTTGGATGAAGAAGAAGATGCTAATTACGAATAGAGATGGCAAGAGACGAGCCATTATTCCATAACTGAACCAAATCTAGATCTCCGACAACAATTTGGTGAAGGTAACATCAATAAGAAAACCCCCAATCAGAAAACCCTAATTCTCAAATCCCCACCTGAGAAATCCACAACCTTTCTCCTCTATGAAACAAAAAAAAAAAACCAGATTGAAGAAAAGCAGAGTTATTCAACTCTCGATCCAGCAAGAATCAGCTAAGCAAAACCCAAAAACGGATACAAATCTTACAAAAACAAATGATAACAAAAGAAATCAGAAGAATCTGGAGCTGGAGAGAGAGAAGAATCAATCAAGGACCTGGAGTTTTGGATTAGGTCGTGTAAAATCATAAGAACATGGGGTTTCGATCAAATCAGCTAGAAGAACAAGACCACCAAGCTCAGAGCTAGCTGAAACTCCGACAACGCCATGGAAAAATTCGCCCTTTTTTTTAGCTTTAAGAGAGATACAGAAACGTCCAAATCTTGTCCAATTTGGCTTAAGTGGGAAAACGAACCTAAAACTCTCTAAGCAGAGAGAGAGAGAAGGAATCTGGTACGGTCCGGTTTAGGGAAAAGATTGGTCTAAAGTTTCCACGCGATGATCACGATCTTTTGTGATCGGACGGTTAGGGAAATTTAGAATCATTAATTATATTTTTGTGAGACAAGATTGTTTTCTGATTAAGAGAGAAAGAAAAAAGCTTATGTTATGTGCAAACCTTTTTTGATTAAAAAGATGATTATAATGATAAGAAGGACGAGAATGTTGAAAGATACCAAATGGTTATCTATAAATGTATACCAAAACTCATTACTTGTCTTTCGTTTTTGGTGTGATAACCCTTGTTTAGATGCTAAACTATTTTTGTATTATTTCGTTTTAATAGAAAGTTATACATTTTATAAATGGATAAGAAATTTTACAATATGGTCATATTGATCCATATAAATTATTTAGGAAAAGTCCACAATTGAACCGATACGAATCATTGAGCACACACAACGTTGCAATCGATTGACAAGCATGAACGAAGAGAATTTAACACATTAGTAACTACTTATAAATTCACAGAAGGACTCAAGTATAGGTGATTTATAAATTCGACTTATAAAAACTTCCAAGTTATAATTTATATAAGAGAAAAATATATATATTAGAAAATAGAAACTCAACTTAAACTACAGTTACGTGAGTACTTTTGGGCAATTGGGGTAGTGTCGACTCTCGAGTCTGACTCCATAAATTAAACGGGCCAGTGGATCCATTGGGCCCTGATTTAAAAACCTATAATATGTCTTTGTTCTAAAACCAAGAAAATTCGGAGATATTGACATTCATATATGTATCGTATTATTACTATCTAGATTGTAATATTATTGAAGGTAATGTACATCATCAGTATTTCCGAAAACTTTGGTTTTACATTAAAATCTTGAGAGATATGGAAGTAATTGGATTGAGACTTGAGACTATCATTATAGACAAACTTTTCTGTGAAGCTCTTGCAAACCAAGATCCAAAATACCTCCCAAATCCAAACACAAAACTAGTATTTCGTTGTTGTTTTTTTTTGCCGAATTGGATGTTTGATCAAATAGTATTTGGTAGCATCACTTAACACGCAAAATTACAATATCTGAAAAAATGTCTATCTTACGAAATAAAATAAAAACCCCATCGTTCTGATATGGATCACGTTCTCAAAGGTTCAGGTTCTTTGGACAACCAACGACGATACACAAATATCACAATGCAAACAAATATAAAGAAACCAAGCAATGATAAAAGCAAAATTAATACGTTAGTGGCAGTGCTATTATGATGATGATGATGATGATGATGATGATGATGATGAAGATGATGATTAGAGTGTCTGCCGAACGCATAAACACCACCACCCCGACCGCGACCACCACCTCTGCTGCCACCACCACCACCTTTTGCCGCAAGGCCCGCAACAGAAGTTATCGAAAGGGTTAAGATTAGACCGGCAGTCAGGAATTTTAGCATCACCATCATCTTTGGTGAGGAATAAGACTTCATCATCTTATCGAAAGAGAAATATAAACCTATAAAAAAAACCAAAACAAACAAGTGACGCTTGTGGTTTTGATTTGTAACAGAGAAAAACTTCGACAAAATAACAAGTTGGGGTTTTGCATAAGGAAAAGTACTTTCTCCAATTCCTATTTTGTCTAGGTTTAGTCCCTTATTACTGACTACTCTTCCTTTTTTCCCTAGAAAAATAAAATAATCGATTATATAAATAATAATTTTTAGCCAATAATAATGGAGATTTTCCTTTTTCTTCTTCGTTTTTCCATTTATTCTCATTGTTTAGTTTTAGATAAACTTTTGAAGTTTCATTCGTTCTTGTGTTTATCTCTATAAATTTTAACTTTCTTGTTCAATTTGATCGAATATTTTTAAATAAGCAAATGGCTGAAAAATATTTAAAGGTAAAAACTTTTGAACTCTCGAGATTCTTAAAACAGATAAATAGATAATGTCCTTTTATGTTTCAAAATAAGTATTATTTTAGATTCTAAATACAAAAGTTGACATCAAATACATAATGTATCCCCAAATAAAAGATAATTAATTGAAAAGTATTTGTTCCGTTTTTAATGTTGATGTCGTTGTTGTTCACGTAAATAAGTACTACATATTTTTCTAATCAGATGTCCCCAATTAGGAATGACAAATTTTTGCAAAAAATGAAAAAAATCAATATATTGTTATGTATATCATATTAAAAACTTTTAACAAAAAAGAGTATATCATATGAAAAGCCCCTAATTAAAAAGCCAGTTCTTTATTTTCTGAAGAGTTCAGAATCTTTTGAACAACATAAGCAAAACACAAGAAGACAACACACACGTCATCGTTAAACCCATATTTGATCCGTCAACCAAACCGCTATTACGATGACCAGAACCGCCGTGGCTTGGAACTCTACCACCAAACCAACGGCCACCGCGAATACCACCACCTTTTGCGGCCACGTAAGTTATCAGAAGGATTAAGATTAGACTCGATGTCACAGATTTTACCGTCATCATCTTCGTTGAGGAGCAAGACTTGATCAACTTCTTCAGGGTAAATAATAAACTTGTAAAAAAAAAAACAGGAAAACGCTCTAGATTTTAAGCTGTAACGGTGAAATATTCAAAAAAAAAATAGCAACTTAATAAGGTTTTGCATAAACAAGTACGCGATAAGGAGTTGTTTTCTGAAGTTAGTCCTTATTAGCTCGACTCTTTTTCCTTTCCTAAGAGTTAATCAAAATAAATACTACTATATGTTAAAACCTCAATCAATAACAAAAATATTAAAAGGTCATTTAAGATTATCTTTTGAAAAAAAGGATCAAGTATAAATACATGTGCTTAAAATATAGAAATAGTTTAATTATCATTATCATTTTGTAAAAACAAATTATTAAAATTTATAAGTTTGTGTACTTTGGCATCAGAGATCTATAAAGTGTAAAATATATATATTTTTGATAATTGGAGTATATATTATCAAAAACAACATTAGTAAAAGTAATATTGATATTTTTAAATGATTTAATGGAATTAAAAAAAGATATATGCAGAGTTTGACATTTGACATATTAGACTGCACAAGCTAAAAAAAAGCAAATAAAATCAAATGAACATTTATACAAGAAATGAATGTATATAAATGGATTTATTTTTTCCTTTCTCTTTCTCTCCATTTTTTTCCCTCTCTATCCATTTGTTTACAACTTTACATAAAAGGAAGTTTCTACATTTGTCAACACAAGAAAACTGGAGAAAAGCCAGGTTTAAATGTGATTCATTCCGAGTCTAACACTAATAGCAGTCGGTACCAAACACAGAGTCAATAAACAATGTGCATCGCTGTGGTCAGAGAAAAGATCTTGCAATCTCTCTGAGCTATCCTATTAGTTCATGGCTAGCTTTTCGCATAAAGATTGATATGCCACAGTGCAGAGCTTGAATTTTTCCTCAGCTTCATTCTGTGTTTCGTCATACCAATTTGTAGTTAGTGTCAAGAAACACGTACAGGGATGCATTCAGTTGCGAAAAACACAATAAAGTGGTAAATATAGAGGAGGAAGCTTGTATTAGTTACCTTGGTAGAGGTGTGGTGACGATCTGGATGCCATTTTAATGCACAAGCTCGGTATCTGAGTAACAAAGTTGGCAAGCAAGAGTTATGGAGATTAATAAAACATGATCTATGTAAATATAGCTTCTCTCTGATGAGATGAAGTGCCTAGTTTTACTTACGCAATTTTGACATCTTCAAGGTTTAAGGGACCTGATGAACTTAAACCAAGTGTCTGTCTATGAGACTCCTGATTTGGTTCTGTGTCGCTCACTCCTGTTGAAGAATACTCGTATTCTTCTTCTTCTTCTTCTTCTTCTTCATCTAAGCGATATCTTGAACCCCAAGATTTTCTAAAGTTGTTAGAGTACCTCCCTGAGCGAGTTCCCCCCTCACGAGTGTTTGACCAAGAGAAACCTCGGGATCCACCCAACGCAGTCTTTAAAAAGTACTCAATTTGGTATCCCTCATCAACTTCGCTAAAATCAAAACATCCTACATAAATGAAAGCATTGTTGGAGATTAATATCTACATGCAAATACTGAAACCAACAAACAACACCTTTTAAATTTCACTTAATTGACTTTTCCTTAACATAAACTATATCACTAGCATTGGTAGCTACACAGTCTATAAACCTTCCTTCATTGTAGAAGCAGTTACACTAACTATAGTTCAACCATTGAGGAGAAAGCAGAGGCAAAGAAGAGTAGTTGTCTTACTTACTTTTATCCAAATGTTGAGGGATGTGTGTTTTACCATTCCGATTCCTTTTGGAAACCCTAGAGTACTGTTTCTCAAACCATGAGGTGTGCTTACCAGAGTAATCAAACCCATCACTCCATATCTGGGAAACCAAATTACAAAAATTGCATCAAAATTGAAAGCTTTTTAGTTCTTACATTGACAAAAGAAATGTTTCATTACGACAAAACAAAAACAGAGACTTGACATTACCCCAAATAAGTGTTGTGCAAAAGCATTCACATTACGACGCAAATCTTGCTTTGCCTTCTTTCTTCCAAACCTTTTGCTTCGAGCTTTTGAATTCTGTCAGAAGATGATGTCAAATCAAAACGAGACTTATCCACAAGATCAAACTCTGAGAATAAGGTGATATTGATCCAACACAATTCAAAGAGAGGCACAATCCAAGCATCGATTGAGAATTTGCAGAAGAGGAAACATAAAAGAGAGAGACTGACAGATTGATGTTTGCGTTGTAAGATAGGAGTCGAATGGAAAAGAGCTGTTTTGAGGTGAGAATAATAGTCTTGCGGCTTCAGAATCGCTGCTCTTATGGCGGCCATCATCTCCGGCGGCCGAAGAGATCTAACCGGAATGTTGCCAAACCAGCATTTCAAGCAGAGGTCGAACGCAACAAATGCAAAACAGAGAAGAAAGCCCAATTCGAGCCTCAATAATAAAGCCCAACATTATCTTTAAAGCCCAACGTACTTACCCATCGCTTTTTGTTTTTTGTTTTTGGTGTCACAAAAGCAAGCCCTCTTAACTTTGACAATGCGATATTTCGCTGTTTTTGTATGACGACGAGTAAAACACCATTCGAGAGAGTGATTGATGTTTGCTTGCTTGTATCGGAAGGGATCGTTAAGTTCATTGTTAAAATTTAAGAAAGTCTTTGAATTAAGTAGAGACTTTTTCGAGCTTAACATTAAAACCAAAACAAACAAAAATTACGTAGAGAGTTTTTTAAGCCAATAATACATAGAGCTGTAATTTTGTTTGGTGTGTAGTCGAATGTAATTGTGATTTGTGAACCTAATGTTGAGTAGGGATGATGATGTGATCATTGTGATGTATATGTGAATGGATGTGAATAGTGAAAGATAATTACAGTAAATGTGGACAGTCGATAGTTCACACAAAAGAAAGTTTCTACGCCATGTAAAGAGGAGAAGAAACTGTTACTGTGATGAACTTACATAAGTCAAGCTTGACTAGCCTTTTTCACCTTCCTGTTTCGAGATTCCTCCACTAATTATATTACACGGTGTGTTAGACGTGCACAATATTGAAGCAAACTCTTGTTTCAAATAAAACGAACACGAGATCCAAAATATCATCGGAACACAAGCTAATATAAAAAATTTGGTTATGATTGGTGTCGTGACTTACACGCAAAAAAAGAAGAAGAACTCGAAAGTGTCTATATTTATCTTATGAAAAGCTATTAAAAACAAAGCTAGAAATATGATAAGTTCTTCACATTCTAAAAGGTTCAGAATCTTTGGAACAACATGAACAGAAGAGAAGACACCAAGCATGTCACCGTTAGACCCATGTTTGAACCGTCAACGGAAGCGCTGTTGCGATGATGAGAGCCACCGCCAAAGAAAAAAATACCACCACCGCCACGACCGTGACCACCACGACCGTGACCTCCACCACCATGACCGCCACCACCACCGCCTTTTGCGGCGACGGACATGATCAAAAGTGTTAAAATTAGACAAGCGGTCACGGATTTCATCATCATCATCTTCGGTGAGGAACAAGACTTCATCATATTCTTCAGAGAAAATATATAATAACCTACAAAAACAGGAAACCGATCTTGAGTTTAATCTCTATATATACCGAGAAAACTTGAAGAAAATATTAACTTAATTAGGGTTTCACATAAACAAGTCTCACCTAATATACTCGGATTCCAAGTGATGAGACAAGGAAAAAGAAGATTCACTGCAATGTCTAAAGTCCTTTAATAAGCTCGAGTCTTTCCTTTTTTGGACCAAGAAAACGAGCTAATGGAAATAAATATATGTTAAAACCTCTATTAATTCGATATGAAGCACGCGGAGTATCATTAATTACGATTATGTTTAACCACTAATAATGCCAACATTATTTTTTCCTTTTCTCTACTTCTCCTTCTTCATAGTTTAGAGTTTAGACTTTCTTTATGTGAAATCTAAATGTTCTTCATTCATATTTATTGTTTTCTATTGGATCTAATATCTTTTGAGTGTCATAGGGAAATAAATGCACAAAATCATATTGTGGAGGTAAATTTCGTATAGTTGTTTGCCTGTTTTATATCATGAATGTTCTTTTAGTATTCTAGTAAAAAATTAATATTTTGTTGCATTTTACATTTAAAACCATTTCCCAAAAATTTTATTAGACCTTTATTGTATGTTCTAATATTATTTTGTTACAAGATTTTTTTTTCAGATATTATTATCTTTATTTATGCAAATTCAGAATTTAAATTAAAACTGATAAATTTAGTTGGGTTCTTCTGCTGCTGCTGCTCTCGTCTTCTTCTACCTACTCATTCCTCAGACTAATAAAAAGCCAATCTTTGACCTTTTCCCCCTTATTCAATGGCATTGATCCAACATGGTTCGGTTTCTGGGACCTCTGCGGTTCGATTGAGCTTCTCATCCTCTGTATCACCACCGTCGTCTTCTCCTCCACTGTCAAGGGTTTCTCTCAATTTTCAGTCGGAGAAGAAGAGTTGTTACCGGAGAATGATATGCAGAGCTATGGTTCAAGACTCGGTTCAAGGGATTCCTTCAGTTTACGCCAGAGAAATGGAGCGTCTCTCTGCTAAGGAATCGCTTATTCTCGCCGTAAGTCTTCGAAAAATTCTTAAAAATTGAAACTTTCAACTGTGATTGGTTAGAAATTAGGTTGAATTTAGTATCTGGTTTTGGAAATCATCATTAGATTGCTTAGTGAATAATTTGATTGCTCTCTGTTGGAGTTCTGAAACCATTTGAGATTACAGTTCAATGATGCTGGAGGATTTGAGGCTCTAGTTACAGGGAAGATCACTGATATGCAAAAGATTGATGTCAATGAAAGGATAACGAATCTTGAGCGGCTTAATCCAACTCCTAGACCAACCACGTATGTTGCTCGATTTTGAGCTTCAAAGTTTTAAGCTTTAAGGTGTTATTTGATGCTTCCTAATAGCTAGCTTTGTCAGGTCTCCTTATCTTGAAGGTAGATGGAGTTTTGAGTGGTTTGGAGTCAACACTCCTGGTTCTCTTGCTGTTCGGGTTATGTTCGAGTCAGTGTTCTTGCTCATCGATAATCAAATAAACATTCGTTTTATATCTAGAGAGTTTTTAAGCATTCCTACATCTGTTTGGTATTGTGGCAGGAGGTTCCCTTCGACATTGGTGAGTCTATCCAATATGGAAATATTCATTAAAGATAATAACACAAAGGCAACAGCAAACATCAAACTCCTAAACTCGGTAAATTTACTTTTTCCAAGGATGAGAATTATGGATTTATAAGCAGACTCAAATTAGAGTTTCTTTGTTGTTTCTGTTGAAAATGATGCAGATAGAAAACAAAATCACCCTGTCATCGAAATTGACAATAGAAGGGCCTTTAAGGATGAAAGAAGAGTATTTAGAGGGATTGCTCGAGTCGCCAACGGTTATTGAAGAAGCAGTACCTGACCAACTAAGAGGTTTATTGGGTCAAGCTACTACCACGTTGCAACAGCTTCCTGAACCTATCAAAGATACTCTAGCCAATGGTCTAAGAATCCCCCTTGGTAAAGCCATAACCATCATTTTAACATTTTCCACTCCTCACATGTAACATTGTAACCAAGTAGTGTTGTTGTTATTGACTTTCAGGTGGAACTTACCAAAGATTCTTCATGATATCTTATCTAGACGACGAGATTCTTGTAAGTTCCTGAAATGTTATGATGATACAAGTTGGAGCTTACAGAAAATTATAAAACGAGTCTTTTGGTTGTTGTTATGTAGATTGTAAGAGATACCGCAGGAGTGCCTGAAGTTCTAACGAGGGTGGAAACATCGTCTCCGATGTCTTCATCGAGTGTTGTAGAGAATCTTGAATACAACAGTTAAAAACAGGTTCTCTTGTTACTCTGATTCTCTCTGTAAATGTAAGAACAAAAAGTGTATACAACTTACCGACCTCACTATAGTATATCTCCGGACACACTGAGACCTCTTTTCTTAAATCTACTTCGTCTTTTGTCTCATTCGATTGCCAAAATTTGCCTCTGTTGATTTTATTAGTGAATGTTTTCACTCTGATATATATGAAACATTTAACATTGTAAATGCTTAGAGGACGTCCAAGAAAGCAAAAGCTAGACACAACATTTATCAGTGTACATTACATTTTGAAGACAATGGACAAATCATAAAGACCTTAAGGGAGAAATAAAAGGAGTCTCAGCTAATTTCATTAAATCAATTAGCCTCATACTAAACAAACAAAAAAAAAAGTAATAAATTAAAAATTCATTTCCACAAAAACCTAGTAAACAAAATAAAAGATGAAAAAGGTTACACATCCTTTGAGAGACCGAGTTAAGCGAATTGATCTGAGAAAACTGATCCACCATGTAAATGAGAGGAAGAAGAGGAGTTAGAAGAAGCAGAAGCATCAATGGAGGACAAGGGCAAATAAGGAAATTCACCAAGTTCTTGAATAAACCCTTCGAAATCTCCCAAACCATTCAAGAACCCTCCAGAGCTTTCACCAGCGCCATTATTACCGTTCCAAGTCATCGAGAGCTCTTCTGCGTTTAAGCAGAACTCTTGATCACAATGCTCGGGTTCTCTTAGTTTCTCCGTGTTGATCATGTCTTGGACTTGACGATGAAGACGATGCATATCTCTTCTAGGTTTTGCCTTGGAAGTTCTCTGGTCGTCTGGTTTGCCGGTGAGGCTTTGGACGAGCTCACGGAAGTTGGCAACGTCGGTCTTGATGATCTCCGGAGCAAATATGTGAATTATACGGATCTTTGGCTTTGATTTGGTTATCGAGTATGACTGTTTGTGCACCGCTATGCTTGATAACGAGCTTCTTCTTTTCTCGAAGATCGTGGCTTCCATTTTTAGAATAAGTAGGGTTTTGTTTAGCAATATATAGAGAGAGAGAGAAAAGAGAAAGGGCTAGAGAGAGTTGGTGAATTTGATTGTAAGTGAAGATATTTGAAGGTTATATAGAAGGAGAGGAAATGATAAGTATGAAAGAACAAAATAATTTAAACTTTTTCTGTTCAACTTAATTATATCCTTTTAAATAGTGCTATGGGGAGTACTTAATATATATGAACTAGATATAGGCAAATAATTTAATGGTCACTTTGTTTATCTATTTGATAATTGTACTCAAAACACGATCCAAAATTATAAATTTATAGCCATCATGTAATTAATAGTAAGAAAACTATATTTTAAACAAATGGATCTCTGGTCTTGTTGATATATACATTTATTGGAGAAACTAACTAGTTGGACTAAATTAATTTTTCATTTTTTAAACTAGTTGGAATAAACTAATTACATGTAACTATTGTATTATGAGAAAGATGTGTTAGTATGCTAGCTTCTTAAGACATGGAATAGAGGAACAAGAAGCACACTGGTCCCCTCCTCCCACAAACCAAATTAATATTCATGTTGTATTTTCTTTAATATTTAACGTAATATTGGAATTTTTCTGTTCTGAGCCTATATTAATATATATGCGTTCTTGTGTATAGATAAATGCAAGTGGCATAGATAAGTAGGATTTCACAAACTTGGCACCATGACACACAAACTCAACAAACTTATATGATTGGTCTTATATATTTGCAACAAAACAATATTCGTTTATATTATAACGTTTAGTTGATAATAGAGGTCAATTTTTGCATATCATTGTCTGCACTTCTAATTTACATCAGATTCATGTTTGGTGTAATTGTATCAGCCAAAAACATATACTCATACATGCAGAATACTGTCATTGTGAATTTGTTACACATGTATATCTTAATTATTCACTGAGTTTGCATTAAGGAAGCAATCAACTAAAGTTTTTTTTGGATAAAAGTAACTAAAGGAACAAAAGAAACAAGTTAATCAGCAAATAGAGATAATATAAAGGAAAAGTAGAATGTGAAGACATGGAGATGGCATGACTCTGCGGTGACTCTCACTTAGCTTTTTTACCTTTAGTCGTCTGATCACGTCCTCTATCTCTTAATGCACGAGGCAGTTTCACTTCCTGACGTCTATTCTTCACCCTTTTTTTTTTCTCTCTTTATCAAAATACCAACACAGAAAAATATTTAATAATTAACACTTTCTTTTTTTGATCATCCAACACATATATACATTATCTAAACATTAATAATTAAATTCTATATACAGCAAGCTCCTCATAAATATTAGTGATCAACCACGAATAAGAAAAAAAATATACCAAAATGCATAGCTACACATATAGTATAGTATAGTATTATTAATATCTCTATGACAACTTTGCAAGAAAAATAAGTTAATAAAGCCAACTAGTATCCTAGCTATAGATATCTATGCTAACTACTTAAAATACGTGAACAAACAAAACCTTAATTAGAGAACATATACGTGTGTCGAACCTCCTTGTTAAAAATAGTACTAAACCTTAAATAAACCACTAGTTTTTTGTTGCACAATCTAACTTTGCCTCAGAACATTTTTGCCAACTCTATATGTTGCTGAGATCCACACGGAAATAGACACAATGGTGAATCATTTTAATCATGCACTACAAGATATGATACAATAGATAATGGCCGTCGGATCAAGAGTAGAGATATGAAAGAGATCTAACGGCTGTAACAGAAAAGGGAGACAGATGGAGAGAGAGAGAGTGAGCTTGAAACTCAACGGAAAGGATTTGGTTTTGTAGTCTGAGAGCTTTTTGTACAAATGAGTGCGTCAGAGACTCAGAGTCGAACACACACGAGTCTTTTGCTCTCTTCTAGATTCGGCCCACATGCGGGTAACTAAACAACTGGATGTTAAACACGTGGCCATACCTAAGCCGTATAGATTGTGGTCCTCGATCTCCGTATGTGTTTGACGTGGTTCCCAGTTTCACAACTTCTTCTTGTACATCTCTAGCTTAGCTGGAATATGGAAAGACCCCCACACAAACATTATTTTTCAACAAATTTAATATGATTTTTTTTTTTTTGTGTTTGATATCGTGAATGATGATATTAATTGCAAAGTCGTCTGGTTGTAAATTATGCTATAAAACTATAAGCTATTTCATATTTGATGAAGATTCCAATCCCTTTATTATTAAAAGAAAAATACAAATTGAAAAATAGATAAATTTGGTCTCAATTTCAATTTTAATTTTGCATTTTGTACATAAGCATTAAGGGTAATTTGGTTAACTCAATTTATTAAAGCTTATAGGATCTACATTTTTAATTTTGGGTGGGTTAGGAGTAATGGTCTCTTAATCACGGATTCAAATACCTAATCGCGTTTAGCATCCAAAGTAGACAATCTTAACCGTTCAACAATATTGGTATTTTTACTTCATTTTGATATCTATATATGAGCATATTCCACTCAAAAAGAATTATAATCACAAAAAAATATTTCAAAAAACACTTATAATCACAAAAAGAATTACACCACTTTTACTATTTTACATTTTTGTTACAACTTTACTTATATTTAAATTACATAAACATATTTAAACATATTAAAACATATTATTCTAATCACTAAATAACAACCAACCAATAAAAATCCTAAACATTATTTATAGAAGTTTAAAATAAAAGATTTTTTTTTTTTATAAATTTACAGTATAAAATATAATCAAATACTTAATTAAAACTATATAAAACCGAGACCCGCGGTAAACCGCGGGTTAAACCCTTGTTCTTCTGCATAACACAGTGCTTAATTTGTTTATTTTATTTAGTTTTGATCGAAAATTACAGTAAGAATTCACAAGGATTAATGTACTGGAGTCTCCCGTTTCAGTAAATACATGTATCAACAAAAGACTAAAAATGGACAAATAAATCCACGCAGATTGTAAATCAGCCACCACTAAATACTAACTTCTCACAATTCTCACTCTTTTGCTATTGTTTAACCTCTTTAAGAAGATGGATAAATCGTATCGTTGATTAAAAAAATTAGATAACCAAGAAAAAAAAAAAAAGTGTGAGNAAA
>Ga0041059_1001962_pt1 | contig 15840 bp, 8 predicted proteins | sample AraColnosormetaG_FD_56232 | JGI IMG/M metagenome (GOLD analysis project Ga0041059, IMG submission 56232) | Arabidopsis roots microbial communities from North Carolina, USA - Col MF nosort | ecosystem: Host-associated > Plants > Roots > Unclassified | place: USA: North Carolina | collected 2013-09-02
TTTTTTTTTTTAATTTTACCCATTCATAGTAAATGTTTTGCTGTTCTATTAATAATAAAATAATATATAATTTTATTCATATATCACAAAATAAAATTGATAATTTGGATATTGCAATTTCGAAAGTGCATGTTGGTTGTAGTTTTTTATTGACTTTAATATTTTTATTTTATTTAAAAATGTCACTTAGCTTACTGAATTAAATACTTTTATTTTTAAAGATGGTATGAAACTGAAAAAAGAAAAATTTCTAATTTTTCTAATTTTGGTTCCAAAAGATTTCATCCTTGTCGAAGTCTAAATAACTATTTTCAGCTTTTATATATGGCATCGGTATTTTAATTATATATATAGGCCATAAATTATTTCCAGTTTTTACAATACACGATAATTGTCACATTTACCATACTTTTTTCAATATATTTGATTTCGTTTTGCTAATTTTAAATCCTTTTCATTTCAACTCCAAGTCCAAGACATACTATTTTACAAGCTTTTCCCAAATCCTAGAGTTTTTTCTTTCCTATTTTAAATGATTATGAGCGACGTGTCAGTGTGTAAGTCAACTTACTTGCCAAAAAAATGAGATTCCAATATCAAAATTAAACGAGAATCCACTGGATAAACGAGACTTTAATATCCTTGTTAAAGCATTGCCAACGAATTCCTTTAATTGTGAAGATCGTTAGGAATTTCTGAAACTCTCTATAAAAAAACCACACGTTCAAGATAATGGGGCTTTAACAGTGACCCTTCAATGGATTATTTTGTCCCATCAATATGTACATATGATCTTAATTTAATGTTTGTGAATTTTGTTTTATCTTTAAAAGAGGGCTTCACATCAGTATAGTCCAACATATGAATTATGTTATTATCTATATTTCGGATAATTTGATGGTTACCTAAAATTTATTTATATTACTAGAGATGATATGTGCGCTCGTATATATCAATTATTATGTGAAATTGGTGAACTATATTTATGAACTTTCAAAAGTAGTTTCTATTTCTAAAATGAAAATTGTAGTTTTTGGAATAAGTCAACTGCAAGAAAGTCCATCAAAAATACGTAAAACTCACTATTTTAAAAAATAAATTAATCGTTAAAAGATATAACTCAGCACTATAAAGAAGTGGAAAATGTTTAAAATCATCCAAAAAATACATCCATTCCGGTATGATTTTTTTGTTGAATACATGGAAATCAATTTTTTAAAATAAAAAAATTGCATAATCAAAACTAAAACGATAAAATATATGTAAGAAATTGAATAAAATCAATACTAAAAATGATAAGTTTAATGTGAAAGAAATATAAGTTTATTCACATTATACTCTAGTATATATTGATAGATATGACACGTTAGTTGTTACACATAGAAGATTTGATTAGTGAAGTAGCAACAAGGTTATATATATACAAATAAAAGAGAAAAGAAAACAAAGAAACAAATAAAGAGAGAGAGATGATTTGACGAGTGACTGATCAAAATATGGCAGACTGTCCGTACCTTTCTTTTCTAAGTTCTGAATTGCTGACTTTTCTGTTCTTTCTTTCTTTTCTCACCCCAAACACAATTAATTACCAATCTTTTGGAGTCAATGCTCTTATCCCATTCAAATCTGAAATCTCCTTACCCAACACACCCTTCCTCACATACATTGACATTTGACACATTCTTTGTTATTTCTCAATTAGTATTGTCCTTTAAGTACATAAAATGATTGTTTTTGTAACAATGATGGGTAATTTATAGTTTACACTAATGTTGTTAGTTTGTTGCCATCTAGGGTTCATCTAAAATAATAATAATAATAAAAAAAAAATCTAGGGTTCATCTTTAGGAAAAAAGCATGTCGACAAAAGAGAATCTAAATGGTCGATGTGTTCAATGTTTAGTGCCTCATGGGATTTTTCAAACGTAGCACTATATCAAAGATTCAAAGTGTAACGTTTAAGACAAGGAAAACAATTGTTAGCATAAGAATAACTAAGTTTGTAATAAACTATATTTAAATGCAAATATGCAATATAGTCCGATACGTCAATCGTTCTACAAAATATGTTTTGAAGTATTTAATAGCGTTACACGATTGTGTGAAACGATTTTTGTATAGTTTTAAATTCATGCAACGGTAATAACTCATACACAATCTCTAATGTACATGAGCAATCACATCGCGAGTTAACTAATCATAGATATAATAGTATATAGTATAGCTTATCGCATTATATGCATGTTTATGATGATATCTGTTTTTTTTTAAAATTGAATATGCACGACGCAACAGGAGTGGTCAAAACCAAAATGTAGAGAATTTATTATGTTCAATAGGGAAACTTAAGATTTTACCTCTGTTTGTCTACTTGGTGAATTATTTAGGGTGAATATTACAATTATTATTATCATGATCATCGCTGTGGAAAATTAGTGTCTCATTAGGTACTGTTGATAAACAGAAAAGTTAGACCGTAAGATATGATAATTCTATGCCAAAATTAATCACAAAGCCATAACGTGTAACACATATATACCATCTTTCTTCTTCTTTTATACGTATCATTTAATTTTTCAGTTAAAAATAAACTAAACAGTTGGGTATTTTCTGAAAGCAAAAAATAAACTAAACAGTTGGGTATTTTCTGAAACATTTTATTTTCATTTTTGACAACCAAAGAGAGAGCTCTCTAGGAAGTAGTAGAGAAGAAGCTACGAATGTTTTAAGATCGGGCCAACGTACCAATCGAACCCAACCCTGGTGTCATGTGTTCTCTGACTCTGAGTGACACAACCACTTTGAACGGGGCTCAATTGGTAGTTCACAATGACTTGTAATCTAAGTAGTTTGTGATAGTGTTATCATTGTACATATCATCATCCGAATTCAAATTCGTATTTTATTTTATTTTTGGATCGACAAAGTCCGATCCATAGTCAAACCCTACTATGCCGGGTTATGCGATTTAGTGGAGTGGAACTCCGGTGGGGAAGACGGAAAAATGGACTTAACCATTTGACTAAAGGCAAATCCGAATTCAAATTCGTATATATTGCATGTTATTTAATAAAATGTGACGTTTTTTTTTTTGTAGAGATGCATATCCAAATGATTGTTCAGCTTTGCTGCATTAGCAATGATAACGTCGTTTTTTCGGATTGGCCTGCCTTTTTCTCAATGTTAGATGCAAATCATATATTTTTCGTCCGTTATTTAAGACTAATTGTTTGGTTTCGTAGTACGACTCGCAATCAGAACGAAGTTGTTATAATTTAAACTTACATGTTGACAGAAGAAAAAGAGAATGTCCACAAAGAATGTTAACTAGGCAACAGTATTTGTAACAAAAGAAATCTCAGATTTATTGGGCTCAATAAATGACTACAAAAGCCCATTAACTCAAGAATAAGCCCATCAAACAAGCTCAACAAGGAAACAGATTATTGGGTTTGGTGGTCATGTAAGAGGCAGAGCATCAAAGGAGTGAAGAACTTGTTCCAACGACATTCTCGTACTTGAATCCAATGGATTCTCTGGTTTATCTGAATGAACAACATTCAATAGATAAAGCTTGTTAGAACTCACAAACGCAGCTGAGAAAACCCTCTTGATTCCTCCTCTTGTACTATCAATTTTGTATTCAAACTCATACACTTGTTGTCCTAATCCTGCTCTCTCTCCCACTGATACAACTTCTGCTTCCTTTGTGCTTTCCTAACTCAACAACAACAAGAACCAAATCACATACATGTTTATACAGAAAATCTTGTTTTTGGGTTTGTTTGTTTTCTTACCTTTCGTTTCTCTGCGTTGATAAGCTTATCAGCAACAAATTGAGGAGAACCAAATTGGTCAAGGCTCTTTATACGGACAGGACTAACAACAACACCAATATTGTTGCTTCCATTGTTTAGTTCTTCAAACAGAGCATTAGCTCCTGCTTTCTCTACCTTTGTATAAGAAGAGGGTATGAGAAGAGTGAAGCCATTGTTGGAATCAGTGTATCTTTGAAGTTCTTCCATGGATTTGGCTTTATTATCCAACAAGAACCCATTGAAGAAGAGTGTGAGAATTGAGAGATTCAAATGTCTTTTGCTGAGATTGATGCTAACAGTGGATGATGGATTTTGGGCAAAGCAGAAGAATTTATGGATCTTGTGATGAGAGAAAGGAGGAAGAGAAGATGAGAAGAGACATAATTTGGGAGCAGAACCTAAGAAGCTTTGCGACCACATTTTGCTTCTTTCTCCTTATCAACAAGTTTTGGATATTAATTACTAAAAGATTTATTTTGGACAAATTCTCAAAAATACCACTGGAAAAAAAAAACAGAAAGGAATCATTAGCACAAAACTTGATGGTCTACTCAATTCAATACACAGTCAAAATGATCGCTTTAACCAAAATTCTCTGATGGTAAAACTTCTGAAAGCCATTGTTACTAAAAGAGATGGAATTGGAGACAACATTTCATCAATCAGACATAGCAACATCCATATTCCTCCAACGGTCAGGTACGTTCTGACCACAATTCTCCAGGACATTCACCAATGGTCCAGCTTGATAAGAAGCAGCATCCTTTTCTGTTATATAGCTGTGAAGTACGCCGTGAGCACTCTCTCTAGCCATACTTGTCAGAATCTGAGTGTAAATTTCGATTGATGGGAAAAAGTCTGGAAGTAGAACGGTTTCAGAGTCCCTCATAACTGTAGTATCCAACTGTTCAAAATCAATCAAGTGCGCCACAGGTTTCCGGCTGAAACAAAAGCCAAAACGAAAAAAAAGAACAAATCGTAAGTATGAAGAAAGCTATGGTCTTTCATAATAATACGCCCAAGTTGAGAAGCTCTTACCTCTTTTTGACCTCTGAGAGTTTTGAATCACTACTGGTTGATACAGAGATACCCTTGAGCTTAAGGATAGCCATTATCTTTTTGAAACTTTCCTCCTTCGTAACAATGTATATTAACTTCGACGAAGATGAATCCAGATGCTTTGCGAACTGCAACAGGTAACAGTTCTTAAGTAGATCGCAATAGAAGAGTCCAACACTTTTCATATCTAAGCCATCTATTAGTGAATGCTACTTCCATTAACTGTTTGTTTTGAATGTCCAAAACGGTAAAACTTTACCAATTTTGCTTTCTTATAAAATCTTACATTCAAAAAACTTTCAACCTTTATATAAATTAGTGTATCAAATGAGTCAGTTGAAATGACGTACCTTCTGCAGTTTTTTTTCCTCCGAGGCGCATACACTAACAGTCTGGGTAATACAAGAGCCTTGGCTGGCAACAGACTCATTGACAGTAACTCTGTTAACTGATCCCCCCAAGAAACTCTGTACGGCCGGAATAATGGAAGCACTAAAACTGTTGTTAAAAACTATAGTTTGGTGTTTGCTGGAAATGGCCTGCTTGATGGATTTAACAGCATTTAGATAACCACCACTGCACAGTGAACCTAGTTCATCGATGACCTGTGTAAGTGTAAGAGAACAGTTAGCAGTGTTGAACGCTCTTTAATGTAGAATAAAGAGACCCCATAGCATGCTACATGGAGTTAAAGGGAGACCAACCAATAATAAACATAGGAGGATATAAAGATGTCCTCCATAACTTTAATGCCAGAGAAAACTAATATGAAAGTGAGCTTTTCTTATTGTGGAAAGGTGGACTAAGTAGATACGTAGCTATAGTGATCATGATTCAACTAAAGTAGAGAATTCAGAATGAAGTTTGGAAGCCTTCCTAGACCACTACTAAGATCCTTTAGACACTCAAAGCAATCAATACTGGGACAAACTTCAAACAAAAAAACTGGGCAAACATTCAGAATAGGAAACTAAACCCAATCCATATCAGGCAGCAGATATAGATGGTTGATAGTATATTATTGAAAGCTTGAAAAGGAACAAAAACTAACAAATATCTTTGAAACAAAAAGGACCTGCCAACCTTCCCCACTACAGAAGTCGACATAAAATCTTAAGTGAAACAAGTAAATTTGAGGCCTTAGTAGGGTTTTCATAGTAATACGATTTGGACATGATTGGACTGCAGTATAATGAAACATAAAACAAACAGGAGAAAGATTTTAGCATACCAGCAATGAAACGTTGGATATATCAACACCCTTCAAGGTAACAATCTCCAAAAGTCTCTCAGGTGTAGCAACTATAAATTCAGGCTCAACGCTTTTTAATCTACAGTTCGAAAGGCAATTTGTCAGAATTGGAGGGGACAAAAAAGAGATTATCCTTTATGTAGCAACAGCATAAAAACTATGTAAAACAGAAAAGATTGCATAAGGAAAAAGATAGACAATGAACTGCCTTAATGTACCCGGAAATCTGATGATCTAGTGGTGCTCCTTGGTGTAAGCTCACAGTATGAATTCCAATACCTTTCAGTGCCTTGCAAACCGATCGAACCTAAGCATGATAAAAACACAAATGACTGCATTATGAAAACAGTTTCACTCTAGAAAAAAGACAGTCACACTCACGAGACTAAACCGATGTGATCCTAACCTGAGAAGCTTTAGACTGAGATGGCACAAGGTACAAAAGAAAAGGACTGTTTCCCAACAACTCCTCCTCCTCCTCCACCTCGTCTTTCTCCCGTCTAGCAATAGCATCAGCAGCAGTAGAAACAATCCAAGCAATCTGTTCCACAGTGGAAGACATTCCACTCGTGTCCAAAATATCATTCCCAGATGAGTAACATTTCCAGAACTCAATCCCCCAACTACTAGTAAACAAAGACTTATCATGTTGTTCACTGTATGTAATATCTTTACGAAATGAGCTCTCAATCTCATTCAAGTTTAACATCAGAAACTTTGGTGGACCATCCATCTTCTCAACACCTTCAATAGACATAGGAGATGGTTTCTTGTCTTCTCTACTCTTCACCTTTTTCTTTTTCTTCTTCTTTTTAGTAATATCAGCTTTACCTTGCCTTTCATTGAATGGATCTTCAAGTGTAGGAAGAGTAAAACACATTCCCTATGATTCAATAGAGAAACAAATGCATCAAATTCAATAGATTCACCAAACACTTCAATTAACAGATACTCTTCTCTGAAATTGAACATTTCTGATTTCCTAGAACCCTAAAATCGAATAGAAAAGAGTGAGATACCTGACACATGCTGCGTTTGCCAGACTTGCGACGTTTCTTGGCGGCGATAATGGCGGCGATACGAGCAGATACGGTGGCGGTATCGTTCTTCCTACTCATCTTCTTCCTCGTCACTTTATTCTTCTTCCTCTGCACATTATCGTCTCCTTTCGCCATTTTTCCCCTTCTTTGGAGGTTAGCTTCGCGGCGGCCGTTGCTTAACTTTAGCTTCCGCTTCCGGATTGTTTGTTCGGGTCTCTCCTTTATATAGTTATGGCACAATCGTAATTTAACAGAAGCTTTGAGGTTAAAATCGTTATTTAGAACATCATACAAATTCGTTTCCATAAACTGGTTTGGTGATAAACCGGACTTTCCCATACGTAATGGTTTAAGATTCTGATAAACCGAACTTTTGCTACAGTTTACTATATAAGTATGAGTCGAAATTCGAACAAAACTGTTGCTTACGTAAACGAAGCATTCTACAAATCAAGAAAATATCAAAATTTTAAGAATCCTCATTGATGATTAAGTTGCTTGATCTGAGCATATCTTGATCTCTTGTTTCTCCTCCACACAAACATTAGATTCTGTGGTAAGTGTTTTCTCTTCATCGACTTTAGTCTCGGTCACATTATCCTGCTTTTGACGGTGACTACGATCATATTTAGAAGAAGCTAAGTGATCCAAAGCCATTACTACATCAGCTATCACCGGTCTCATACTAGGCTGTTCTTGAACACACATTGCAGCTATTGCAAGTGCTTGATACAATCCTCTAACCGGATAATCTCCTTCGAGTAACGGATCAACCATTTTCTTGAAATTCTTCCTATCTTTAAACAAGGGATTTGCCTGTAACATTACAGTCAAAACTGTGAATTATGATGCTCAATTAGAAAAAGGAGAAAGAGATGTTTTTAGTCTTTACCCATTCAACAAGACTCTGGTGATTACGTGTTCTCGTGTTATCGTAAGCTTTCCTTCCAGTAATAAGCTCCAAAAGAACAACTCCGAAACTGTATACATCTGATTTGAATGTGAGTTGTCCAGTTAATGCGTAATCAGGAGCACAGTAACCGTATGTTCCCATAACTCTTGTGGAAACATGAGTTTCACTTCCTCTTGGTCCTACTTTAGCTAATCCAAAGTCTGAGAGTTTTGCGTGATATCCTTCATCGATCAAGATATTCGAACACTTAAGATCACGGTATATCACAGGAGGTTTCATTGTATCGTGGAGATACTCTAGTCCTCTTGCTGCACCAGCCGCTATTTTCATTCGAGTGTTCCAAGCAAGCGGGTTTTTACCAGAAGGAAGATCTAAAACCAAACAGAATACACGAAAACAAGTTAACATAATCAATAAAGCAATGTGATGCAATACCAATATAACATACCATGAAGGTGATTATCCAGAGATCCTAGAGGCATATACTCGTAAACCAACAGTCTCTGAACACCCTCAGCGCAAAATCCTATAAGCTTGACGAGATTTGGATGATCAGCGAGACTTAATGTCAACACTTCAACAACAAACTCCCTGATTCCTTGAGCACCATTCCGATCAAGTTGCTTAATTGCAACAACCTATCGAAACACCATTCACAAACTCTTAAAACCTCTAACCAAACTAGCCACAATACACTGTAACTCATTAGATCAAGATACAAATACTAAACCTGATTGATTTTCTCAATGAAACCTTTGTAAACTTTTCCAAAACCTCCTTCTCCTAGAAAACAATCCGACTTAAAGTTTCCAGTAGAAACAGAGAGTTCTTCAAATGTAAAAGTCTGTGCTTTCTTCACTATAACTTCATCTTCAACATTAGTATCTTTAGCATCCAAAGCTAATTGATCCTTCTTAGTAACTATCTCCTTGCTTACATCTCCACATATACTAACTTTTAAACAATCTACGCAACAAAGACATAACAACAAACACATCAGAACGAATCCATAAATGCAACATTAAGAACACAAAACCTAATTATCGCAAGATTCTAAATTTCGAAATAAAAATCGATTTTTTATGCGAAATCAAGTCGATACCTGAGCTGGGTTGTGTCAGCTTATCTCGATTTGCATTGACGGTGAGTTTTTTTGGGGTGAAATCGTTGTTCTTCGTGGTTTTGGTATCTGATCGTTTGTTCGATTTCGGAGTGCGTCCGAAACATCCCATCGCTAAAGCTAGAAGCTTTTTTCTCACGTTGGAGAAAAAACCCCTAGGAAGTTTGGAATTAGACACAGAGAATTGGAAAACGGAAAAATCTGGGAAAAGAAGATGAAGAGTTACGGAAAAAGAAAGAGAGACAGAGAGAGAGAAGAGGGTAAAGTGAGAGAAGAGATGCTTAATTTGAACTTTTTTAAAGGAAGAAGAAGAAGAAACGTAAGTTATTGTCTACGGGAAGGTGTATTATAAGGGTTATTAATAGTGACCAATAAGGTGCGTGTAGTTAAATTTGGGTCTTGTGGAGTAAGTCAAAGTGAGATGTGACTTTGTGGGAGCTGCTAGGTCAAAACTTTTTTGTATGTCAAGATATTTGTCATAAAATTAGCTAATCTTTCTTAAAGCTCACCAATCACGAAATTATGAGAAGATATACGTTGTCAAAGGACTAGAGAGTCCTCATGTATCTATCACGCCCATTCTTCATTGCTTGAATGTCTTGGAAGCGTTTCATGAACCATATCGTCGACACTTCATCATCAGGAGGATCATGTAGCTTTTGATGGCATGTATCTTATAACGATGGAAGATGAAGATCATTTCTAATGGGACGAAACCAGGTCTATCCATTTGATTAAGGCATGGTTAACCACTTCGAGTGGTAATATATCCAAATTTTGGAAGAGATTTTTTTCTATGTTGTGTCTTTTAAAAGATAAATCACAAAGTTCACGTGAATTGATTTACATTGTGGAGAGTCAAAATGGTTAAATGTTGTCATTCTAAGATTATTTTTGGAGTTGATGGAATTGGAAAGGAAGCTTATGTATGAAGAATTGACGGACATAAAAACTGGTGTGGTTGTTATTTTCTATAAGGCCATGTTTAGAGCATAATCCATCTTACAAAACTCTTATTGCTTTAAGAGGTACGACTAAACAACACATAAAGCTGACCAAATATTAAAAATTTCTGATTTTTGATGGACCATTTATAAGTTTTAGCTTGAAAAGATTTAGAAAAGTGATAGATCCTCTGGTTTTGTGAACTGTCAATAAAGCCCACCTTTCTTATAAGCTTTACTTGTGGCTAAACTTGTTATTAAATATATCTTTACTGGTTGGATGACTTCCTCCCAAAGCACATTTTTTTTTAGATTCACAAAGATAGTTACAAAGATTATTTTTAGCTAATTCTCCTGAAATTAAACTTTACAAACTAATTTTTTTCAATATTGATTCCAAAAAATATAGAACCTTTGGTTATAAGACTCAAAAGATTAATTAGTACATTCATAAATTTTCTTGTTATTTGCACCCCTCCAAATTCACACTGAAAACTAAGTAATATAATGAGAGAAAGAAATTTAACTTTTTGAACGCAAACAATACTTTATGATTAACTTGAAGATACATAACGAAAATGATGGATGATGTAGCTATGGTGGGATAACTAAACAACGTGAAAAAGAAGCATTATTTACAAAGTCGATTGAAAGAGAAAAACAGTTAAACATAATTTTGTGTGGGAAAAAAAAGACAAATATAGTTTGGTTTCGTATATAACAAGAAACAATCTATAGTCCCCGGGACGGAGCTGGAGGAGGCGGAGACTTATTGTCGTTCTGCATCATCACTTGGAGAATGGAAGCCACAGTCTGAATTAAAGTCAACACAAGGAGAACGACTGCGGCAATGGTGGCAGTACCGGTCCAAAGATCTTTGAAATAAACTCGCCGAAGAGTGCCGACAGATCTGTTGAGACGATTGTCGTAGTGTTTGTTGAGGTTTTCGACTATATCGCTATAGTGAGATCCGAAATCCACGAGCCCTAAACATAGCTTGTTTACCATTTCTGTCACTGATCCTTGATGTCCTAACCAGTTCTTTACAATTCCTTTCAACGTAAAATTTGTTACAAATCTTAGAATTGAGAGAAGAAGAAAAAAAAACGTCGGTAACTTATAATATGAATATCCAACTTGGTACCTTTCTTGGCGAGCAAGTCAACGTCTTGATCGGTATTGATGAGGAAATCCAAGAAGGAGATGTAGTCACAAACAAAAGTAGTTCGAGGGTAATGACATTGCTCGAGTGCCATTAAATTCCTCACGACCCTCTCGGTGTTGTCTTCCACTGTGAAACAAGGCATTTTCAAGATTCCGTCTTTGAAAGTAATCACCAACGATAAATCATTTTCTTCATCCACATTCACAAAATTCACTCCTGCACTGTCTAGTTTGTCTGCGTTGTACATAATCTTTCTGCTCTTCGGTGGCTCGTTTTTTGCTATGTTAATTTGTTCTTCTGTCAAAGAAAGTGTGCTGACACGGACACACCGAAACAAATCTGTAAAATGTTGGAATCTCACTTCTTCTTTGATCTTTCCCTCAAACCTAAAAGCTCGAAGGGTAATATCACGAAACGTTTCCTTAGTATTGACATTTGAGGAAAAAGGTTCAAAGAGTTTCTCTAAAAGGGCATAAGGGAGTTGGTTCTCGAGCAAGATTAGATCTTCTAAAATGGCGGTAGCGTTTATGAGACGACTCTGGTTGAAAAGAATATCTTCTTTCTTGTTGAAGTTTAGGGTACTTCCGGTTTGAATGAAGAACAATAGTATGAACACCGAGTCGTGGAGGATCATTTCTACGAAATCTTTAGTATTGATCCATATTGTTGACTCGGCGTAGCTATCTCTTATGAATTTCTCATTTATTTCGATGATTCTCCTGAACTCTTTGACAGGTTGATCCCCATATATATCTGCAATACTATCAAGGCACTTCTTCTTGTGAAGCTCCATGTTCAGATAGTTCAAATATCTAGATTAACCATACGTATTAGCTTGACTTTTTAAGCAAAATCTATAAGTCTCAAACAAAAATAATACTAGTTAAAATACTATGTTGTTACTTGTTACCTTAAATCGGTTTTGTAGCGCTTGAGGGCTTCAGCTTTCTTGGAATGGTGAAGAGGTCCGATTAGCAGCATTTGAGGAGTGTAAGCCTCGGGGTTCACTTTGCGTAACCGGTCTGGTACTCTATAGATGCAACAAAACTCTGGTCTAACGGAAGAAGACCAAAGACCGGGAATCTTAGAATCCGCCGGTTGAGTCGTCTCTTTAGAAAGCCGTAGATATTGAATATATCCTTCGCCCATTGGTCTTGTTAGCATTGTTCCTCGTTCTAGATCCGAAAAAATATGTTCCTTCTCCTACAAGTAATAGTATAACAACAATTGATAAAAAAAAAACACATACACACTAACACACACACACCGGAACCTACTAAATACGTACCTCGTTGTTTTTAAACATCTCGCCCAGAACTGTGCTTAGAGATGTGGAGGGCTAATGCCAAAAAAAAAAAACGATTAATTTTTTTGGATAAAACTAAATAAATGTAATTGTTTTACAAACAATAGTCATATAAACTACCAAAACAAAAACAATAGTCATATAACCAAAAGAGAAATAACATATAGTACAACTTTCTATGATGTACAGCTATAATATTTTAATAAATGATTAGAAAATATCAAATCTGTATGCTGTAATTATTTCTCTTATAGTCCAAGTTTATCATCATATTTTTTTTCTAGCTGAAATTCTTAGGGATAAAAATATAATATTTTCCAATAAAATTTATAACCCAATTGAATCTGCTAAATGTGTTATCAATATTGAATACATGCATACCTCATTGTGTTTCAATATCTCACCCAGGGCGGTGCCGAGAGATTTGTGGTGCTAAGGCAAATAAAAAAATGAAACGTTAATATTATTTCGGATAACATATGCATCGTAAATAAAGTTCAATGTTTTATTTTTAAAATTAATAGAGGTAATTAACACTATTTTTAATCTATAAAATAAAATTTATAATCAAGAAATATAACACTAAAATGCAGATAATAGGACCAAATAGTATTTATACCTCTTTGTCTTTGAACATCTCGGTCAGGGTCGTGCCAGGAGACTTGATTTACAAAATTTATGATACATATTAGTGTTTAGATACTATATTTATTGTTTTTTAAATTAATAAAATAAAGGTTAGAGAGGGGAATTATAAATGGTCAGAACTAATATACTAACTGGCTAGTAGAAGACAAGAAAATGATAACAAACATCAATTAAGAAATAAATTTTATTTCCTGTATATACATATATACATATACACATATTTAAATGTATTTGTTTAACAAACCATATATTTAAAAGAGAAATAACATATAGTTAAACTATTTATGATTTTCAGCTATAGTAATTTAATAGATAATTAGAAAATATCAAATTTCTGTATTGTAATTATTTCTTTTTTAGTTTAATTTTATCATCTTATACTTTATTTTATTTTTCTAGCTAAAATTCCTAGGGATTAGAATATGTTATTTTTATTTTATTTTTCTTAACACACATGAACCTGCTAAATGCATTATCAATATTGGATACGTACCTCGTCGTCTTTTATATACTCTCGCTTCATGACCATTCCTAGAGATTCTGAGGACTAAACTAACACGAATAGAAAAATGAGACGTTTTTAATATATATGGATCGTAAATAAAGCTAACAACTATTTATATATATATATATAATACTAATAGAATTTTATATAAAGTTAAAATATTGTTTCTAAAACATTAGAAATAACTAACACTATTTTGTACTCTATGAAATAAAATCTTATAATAAAGAAAAATAGCACTAAAGTACATATTATACCAATATACCAAATAATATATATAGATATATACTCTTTTTAATGTTCAGATATTTTATTTTTGTTGTTTAAATTGAAGAAATAAAGGTTAAAGATTTGAATTACATATAATCAGAAGTCAGAACTGATACTACTAACAACTAGAAGACGACAACAAAAACTTTTTTTTTTGGGTTAAAAACATCAAAAACTTTGAAAACACACATAAATAAATTTTGTTTCCCTCGAACCTGGATCATGTGTACCGTCACCGTTGCTCTGTGAACTTATTTAGTTGTGCATGGATTGTAACATTACGAGGTTACAGATTTATATAAGATTACAAAAGGAAGATAGAGAACTATTATGACGTGAGTGTGAAAGATAATCTAATTCAAGCATTTTTATATTGCTTCTGACTTCGGCAAAATCATCCCAACTTTTTTATTCTTTATTTGAGGCAAAGAATTATGCTGTCAGGACTCAGGATTGAAGAAATAGAAAATCACAAACGCGGAACACATTGGATCATATGATGTTTGTTTTTCACAAAAGTTTCTCAATTGTTGTTAGTCCAATGGGATTTATAACCGGATAGGAGCTATTAGGATCCTGCGATTTTAACCCGAATCGAGAATACCAAAATCGAACCGAACAAACATTTTCGGTTTTCAGTTTGGATTCAATCCTCTTGGCTGAACCAATAGACATATTTTTTATTAGTGTTCGGTTACACAAGAATTTTGGTTCGATTCATGTTGAACTGATCAGTTTCTTGGATAACTTTTTTCTTTAAATAACCGGATTATACCAAAATTTGACAAATTATAACAAAATAAGATTGATTTCAAATGATACTTAATTACGATATAGTATTTTAAAAAAGTTTTGAATATCATCAACCTCTACATATACGATAATACTTTTTGAAATAACATTTTTCAATTGAAATATATACATGGTAGTACTTTTAGTTAAATACTTAAATGTTAAATCTATTTGATTCTACCTTCTTTATCGGAGTTCTGACTCTACTAAATTATATTATCCACGTAATAGATATTGATTATAGATCGGGGTTTTTTTCATAAAAAAATGTAAAACAAAAAAAAAATGAAATATATAAAAAGATACTTTATGCATAAGAATTTTGTCTTCTGATTCCCTACTACTCATAACCGTTTGGTTTACAGAAGAAGATTTGTGCGATGTGTTTACTCGAGTCTACTTAGTTTTAGTAACATATCTTGATGCACTTTGAATATAATTAGCTAACCAATAAAATAATCATTGAAGGTAAAATTTGAACACATTTGAAAAGAATCCAAATAATTGATTTTAAGATTTCTTATTGACTAGTAATCTATTTTCCGGAAAAGTATGACTTGTATAGTTGCATTTAAAATATGTCTTAGATTCTTTTATAAATTTTGAGAAAAATAAACAATTGAAAAAGGCAAAAGCTAGCCATCCCACTTTTCACCAAACTTATTATTAACTATGTCCCAACAACAAAATTAAATAATTACAGCAAATGAATAATGCTTTAAAAGTACATGTAAGATAAATTTCAGGGGCTTTTGTAAGATTGGACACATTTTGGCCCAATAATTAGAAAAAATGAACTTTTTGAATGGGTTTATGGAAATAAGCATATATTGGTAAGAAAAATGATGGTTTTGCCCCTTGTGTGAGGTTATAATGTTGATAAAACACCATTGTCTTTAACAAATTCTCCTGCAACTCAAATCCTCAATCCTCACTTCTCACTGCCGCACTTGCTTCATAAACACCATATTTGTCAACACCATCACCTTTAAGTCCATCAAAAACACT
>Ga0041059_1001963_pt1 | contig 15826 bp, 10 predicted proteins | sample AraColnosormetaG_FD_56232 | JGI IMG/M metagenome (GOLD analysis project Ga0041059, IMG submission 56232) | Arabidopsis roots microbial communities from North Carolina, USA - Col MF nosort | ecosystem: Host-associated > Plants > Roots > Unclassified | place: USA: North Carolina | collected...
TTTTTTTTTTTTTTTTTTGTGTTAATTGTTTTCCGATTTGAAGCTAGCTAACAAGAGTTGTTTTTGGTTGTGATATAAATCAGGTTATTCACTCTCTGTGTAAAGTAATGCCGGCGTTTCAAAACCTCCTTAAGTTATCGTTTGAGAGTGACAAAGAAAGAGGCTGGCAAGTGGTGCCACTTCTTCTTAACAGCTCTCCAAACCTGGAAACTTTAGTCATCAAGGTAAATACATGTATATATCAAATTTCTGTTGATCAAAACACACACTTGTTATTCTTTTTGCTTTACATGAATTTCTTCCTTTCGATTTCAGGGACTTGTGCACAAAGTTACTAGTAGATGCGGGGACGCCTGCCTTTGCATCCGTAAGAAGACGAGGGGAGAATGTTGTTTATTGACATGTCAAGTGAAGGTGTTAAAGATTATAGGGTATCGCGGAACTTGTCGTGAGCAGAAGCAGATGAGTCATTTCTTGGCAAATTTGAAATGTCTGGAGACTGTCAAGGTGCGCGTTGAAGTGGATCACCGAGAAGACAACGATGCTAGTAATACGTACCTGAGAATCACCAATGCTCTTATGAAGCTTCCTAGGGTTTCATCAAACTGTCGGATCCATTTCCTCTGATATCTCTTTGCCACCGTTGTTTATTTGCCAAAACCTTGTTTATTTGATGGTTGCAAAGCATTATTGTTTAGACTCTCAGAATTGTTTAATTGATCATAACCATGTCTTGTAATATTTTCCAACATCACCCAATTAATTCTCATAAAATATTGAAAGAGGCTATGTATATATCAAAAGAGTGAGGAAGATAATTTTAAAAAGGAGAAATATGAAGCATAACCATGAAGAATAATGATACCAAAAAATATGAAGAATTATTATGAAGATACATATTTGAATAATATAAAAGATATGAAAAACTTAAGAATGGATATTTCCTTAATTAGTGTTTTCTTTCATGATTATATTATTATTATACAAGAATGACCACCTACGCAACATCCAATGTCTTGCAATTTGCATGTATATTAAAATAGTGTCATGAGTCACGAGGTTTCTCGAGGAAGTGAAGACAACATCATTAGTATAAGGATAATGCGTCTACGATTCTTACTTATTTAGTGATTACTTTTGATATATCTTTCTACAAATTATACCTCTTATAACAATTGTTTGTAACAAACGAAAGAATTATAGAAATACAAGAATAATGAGAAAGGGATAGCTAAGGGGAGATGTCCCCTTCATGGTGGGACATTATGTTGGGGTGTTAAAAAAAAATACACGAATGGGCACATTTGGTGGCTTTTTTCAACTTCAGACAAACATAGTCCCAAAGTTGAGACCAATCCCTAATTTCCCATTCTTCTTGTCTTCATTTGGGCCTCCATTGTCAATATCTGACACCCCATCTGTCTGAATCCATGAAAACTACATCCTCCTTTTATTAAATCGAATTTTCCTAATCCAAACCCACACTATGACTATCGTAAAATATGTTTGCACCACTCAGTTCTTATAATGCAATGTTTTAAGACTACGATAAGTATGATTTCTCAGGGTATCTTAAACAAAGACTATTATTAATTTATGACTTTGGGATTTCGGACACTAGAATCTGAGAGAACATGACATGTTAGTTAATTGCTTATTTCAAATTCCAAATTGGTATTAATCTATTAAGTTCTAGGCATTGTAGTCTTAGATAATATGTCAGCTTTTAACATCTAGTGGATCTGTGAATAGAATATCATGTGACTCATGTCTATATGTTGTTTATTAATGGGATTAATTACTTTTGCTAATGTGCATTAACATGTTCTTTTGCAACAAGAGTTGTTTATTATTACCAATGAAAGCAATTATATGGACTGTAGAAAGTATTAAACTTAATGAAAAACAATAATTGTCTACTCACTACTGTTTACTTTGGAAAGAAAAAATATACAAATTCTTTTAATGTAAACAAAATATAAAACCATGTCAAGTCTGAAAAAACCAGTTTTAGTTTTTTTGAGAATTAACGATGATGCAATGGATTGTTGATCAGAATCCAAGCGTAATTAAATGAATTCATAGATAAACAAACCGTTTCAGGCTTCTTAGACTTTTAGTTTTTATTAAAAGATCTAAGACTTTAATTTGAATAACAGTCTTATACTTTGTGAAGCTATCACATATGAAAAAAACTAGACTTAAGAGATTTAGACAAAAAGAATGCAAAGAAAAGACATGTGGTGTGCTAGTTTAGCTTTATCTACTTTTCATGAAACCAACCCCAATTCAACTCTTCCTTCTTTGACCATATACTATTTTACTAATCAACTATTTTAGCATTTACTGTTTACCATTGACATTGCTTTAGGTTCATAGATTATGCAAGTGGTAAAGTTGTATTGAAAGAAAATAAACAACAACAAAATAATGGACCCCTTAACTTTGGATGGTTAAGGAGGGATCCTATGAGAATATGGGATTAAGAGAACTAATTAATGGTATTACTATCTTTCATTTTTTTACTTGTACACTTTACTTTATTCCACATTTTCGGAATTTACCAAACCCTTTTTTCCTTGTAATTTCTTGTCTGCCTATGTACTAAAACCTTCAATCTATATTCACATATATAAATATTATATATATAAACGGCTCACCACAAAAATAAATAAAGCCCCTCCCCAACCCAAAAACTTGATTGGTCATCTCAAAATATATAAACATAAAATTCCGAAATCGCTTTTCTTCTATCCTTGAGATTTACCTTTTTACTCTTCCCGCGCAGCTTTCTTCACATTTCCGTAGAGCCGAGAATGTTAGTTAAAAACTTTAGCCTTCTTGTCTTTAGCCCTCTTCAATGAAGATCCTACTGATGAAGTCTCTGAACCTCTTTGAATAGAGTTTAGGATCAACAGCTGAGATCGAAGCAGGATCGGCTTGCAGTGACTTATACGCATGCTCGATCTTTTTGGTTATGTCGTAGTCTTGCAAGATGTCAATGACTCCAAAGTAGAGAACAACTTCGTACATCTCACCGTGTGATGGATAACTGGCTCCTCCTGATGAATACTGATCAAAATCGCTTCTCCGGGCCATTCGTTCAGCTTTTGCTGGCATGTTTGCGCCTAATCTGATCGATGGTTTCCTGTTAACACAAGATTGAATATTAAGCAAAAATTGATGGATCATGAATTGATTGATTCTTTTCTAGCAAACAGGACCACATGACTTGTTTAAACACTCCCCACACAAGATTGCCAAGCACATTTAATCATTCCTACATATATTATATACTTAATCCGAAATTGAATCTCTCAACCACTTCATGTCTCAATGGCTATGAATGCAAAAAGCTTCCTCTGTGAAGTCAACTTCTTAACATTAAAAATGAAACCCGGATCAATGATTGTTACCTGCCAGCTAAAATCCGGTCCATGTCTTGAAGTTCTGCCTCTAGGAAGCGACAACCGCGCATGAATTTTTCATTCTGATATGAATCTATCCTACCTGCATAAGATTGACATAAATCTCACGATAGGTCGACTTCAGCGGGGGGACACATATAGAGAATGATCAATGATGTATAATTTACCAGATCTCAAAACGAATGGAGAAAGCCCCATCTTTTCTCCTGTGTTGTCATCACGGAAGTGAACACCAACTAAAAGGCTATAATCCATTATTCTCTCTGCTTCCAAGAACTCACAATCGCGTTTTATTTGCCTGATCATGAATACCGATCAGCATTAGCATATGTTTAGGTAGCTGAATACTTTGCATACGCAAAAAATAGTGAGAAGCATGGAGCTTACTTCATAAGCTCTTGATACCAGTTTCTCTGAAGACGGAAAGAAAAATTGAGATCAAGGTCCTTGAGAGTCGTGGTCTCATCAATTTCTCCTTCAGGCTTTGCAGTGCTACGCCCATGAGAAGACCCTTTGAGGTCAAACCGTCTCTGGATTCTATACTCGGAGCAGAATAAGTTTCCCATAACGATAAACCGAGTCTGATCAAAAATGGTAAACAAAACAGTAAATTTTCTTGACACTAAGAGACCCATGAAGCTTTAGATGAACAAACACATACCTTTTGGCCACCAACAGGTTTGACACAATGAACACCGTAGAATCTAGTCACAAGGGAGTTTTCGTATTGGCAGACATGTTTGTAGTAACTTGGAAGCATTCTTAGAAGAACCTGGATAGAAGAAGACAAACACTTCAGGTCAAATTTCTTTAGCTAATCACAGACTTAGTGGAGTTTATGATTGAGAAAGTAATGTGAAAGCAAAGAAACAAACAAACAAAAAGGGTGTCCCATCCGCTAATCAAGTAAATTAACTTGAACAGACAAGCATTTTCAAATATGACAAGAGAAAGGTCAAAAACAAGAAGAGCCAACAACTACTAACCTTGACTTCTGATTTCTTCACCGTTTTGATCATAAATCTATCATCTTGAGTTAGGTAAAAAAAGCTTCCACTCTTTCCAGGTGAAGATAGTTCGCGGAGAGCATCATTTCCACATATAGCTAGCATATACTTAGCTGGATCCACTTGGAAAAGCTCCCTGAGACGTCTACAAACAAAATTTGCCCAAAAAGAAACACAATTCATCACAAATACGTCCACAATCTTATCAACTAAGCCCAAATTTGGGTATAGCCACATCATCAAACTTAAAACGCATTCAGCAATTTGCTAAATTGAAACACTTTTCATAAAAATAAAAAAGCTAAAAAGTTACCTGAACACTAAAGGGCAATAATCCTTCCACCTGAAATCCACTGACTGATGCGGCGGTGTTGTCTTAGTCCCTTCTGGTGGAAACCTTGTCCAAAATTTCTCCTTTGGATCGAAATCAGTCTGTTTAAGATCACGAACAATCGAAGCATGTTTGCCAACAGAATACCTAATTCAATCACACACAACCTTCATTAGAAACAACAGAGAAAGCCATCACACACCAAACAAAAACACCAATCCACCAAATTTGAGATATTTACCTGATTCCTAATTGCAAATTCAGCATCAAATCATATTTCTTATGCCCTTTAGAAATAGTCTGTCCAGGTTTCTTAGCCTCACCATTAAACCAACAAGGATTCTTCTTAAACTGCCTAAACCCATCACGATCAACAGAGATCCTATCTCTATAAATCATGGAAGCTTCAACATTATCAATAATATCACAAGTGATATCTCCAGCTTCACCATCAGATTCCCAAATACAGATTCTTGGAAAAACTTTCTCACCTCCCAAACTCCCAGCTCCACTATCAACAGAAGATCTCTTCCTATTCCCCACAATCAAATCATTCTTCTCAACACCATTAAAGAAACTCCTCATAATATTACTCTCATTCCAAGCACCAACACAAGAACTCCCATCACTCCAAGTAAACACACCATTCCCTTTAGGAATCCCATTCTCCCACAAACCTTCATATCGATTCCCATTAGGCCAAACAAGCAAACCTTTCCCAGAAATCACACCACTACGCCACTCTCCAGTATACTGATTCCCATTTCTCCACACATACCTACCTCTACCATCTTGTAGATTCCTTCTCCAAGTACCTTCATAAAAATCTCCATTTGCATAACGCTTTTGTCCATGTCCGTGTTTTCTATCAGCAACCCAAGTTCCTCTATAAGTATCTCCATCAGCTCCAGTGAAAGTACCAAAACCTTCCATTCTCCCAGATTTGAATTCACCTTCGTAAGTAGCTCCACTTGGCCATGAGAATTTGCCTTTCCCTGAAGCTTTCCCTCGTTTCCAATCTCCTTCGTACATGCACCCATCTTTCCATAGATACTTCCCGGATCCATGTGGAAACCCACCGGAGAAACTTCCGATGTAAAGATCTCCGTTTGGTAGCGGCTTCTCAACATCTACTAAAGGCGTGGGAGTCACGCGCCGAGTCGTTCCTTGAGATCTCGATCTCACCATTGGAGTAGATTGAGCTAACAACACCAAACCGTCTCGTCTCTCTACTTCTTCACCGAAACGCAGATTCTTCTTCTTCTTCTTCTGAACGACGCTGCTTAAAATGACTTCACTAGCTTCTTCTTCTTCTTCGTCTTCTTCTGAATCACTCATCAGAGAATCTTCACTCCAGTCCTCGATTCACAATGTTCCTCAATCTCAGAAAATGTCATTCGTTTGAAATCTAGAGTTTTAACAGATTTCTTAACAAAAAAAACTCAGTGGAGAAACGAAAAACACATTTCTCCGGCGATTCACCACCGGATTTTTCAAATGGGTTTGAATAAAGCTAGAAACTTTATCAAGAATTTGGTTACTCAGAAGATATCACACAAGTATTTCTAAATCTGAGAAGAAGAAACCTTGTGAGATTTCGTACAGACGCTACAAGAACATCAAAAGAAGAAAAGTGATGAACAGAGAGACACAAGAGAGACGATGATTAATTTTTAATTTATAAAATAAAAGTATTGGGAAGCGGACACAAAAAGCCCACCAGCCCGAAAAAGAAACCCACAATATTATTAAAAATTTGAAAACGACACCGTAGTGTAAACATAAAATTAATAATACATACGTACTCGAGATTGTTTCGAATTTGTCTTTGTATAATTTAAAGCGATATGATATAGTATGGGCTACTTCATACGTTAATAGTAGAAGACCAAATGATTAGTTTATGGTCTACCTTTGTTTACTTATTTTATTGATAGTAGAGAAATGATTATGATTGAGAGGATTATCGAGAAATCTTGATTAGGAAGCGAGTTTCCAGGTGATTGTCTTTGATGACTTACTTAATTAATTACTTTTATGATTCTAAGAATTTTGTTCTCTTCTGTGATTAGATGATCGTTGTCTTGGTGGGTTTTTTTTATATCTTTTCGAGTATTGATTCTCTTCCTACTTGCGATGATTTATTAATTTAAAGGATACTTATATTCCCATACGGATAGTGATAGATACAGAAGATGGTTGATGCAAGTAGTATATGAAATTCTAAAGTTGCGTTATTTTTTTAACGTTTTTATGTTGATATTGATAGTGCCAAAGGTTTACATTTTAAAGTTGAGTTTTTGTCCGCCATTTGTAAATTAGGTCTAATATTTTATTTGATAAATAATCGAGATTTTTTATAGTTTGGTTTCGCATAAATAGACATACATCATCCTATAGGCTATAGGTTCGTGTACTTTGATTTGAAGTGCTAGTAGTAGGACATGATTGTCATTCGAATAACCACAAACATCATAAAAACTATATTGCGAGTTGCGACCGTGCACGTAAACTTCATAATTCAAACGTGTAACATTTTAACAAAAAAAAATGCTACAAAAATACCTAATACACCACATATTAAGTATGTATATTTCTAAAATTGTATTATACGTACGAGTGGTCAGTGGTTAGTTACCACGGCTGTGGTGGTTAGAGTATCTAACACATTTGATCACCATTTAATTAAAATCTTTATAAAAATATATTACAACCGCATTAGGAAAAATTAAAAATATACTTCAAGGGAACGTGGGCGTACGTAATCTGAGTTTAAACTTTTTGTATAAAAGAAGCAATTGAATCACTCAAAATGTTCTTAAAACCTTAATTCAAGTTTGATACTCCTTGTTTTTATATCTTCATAAACTGACCATTTAACATTTGTTTTCTTGCGTTTGTTCTACGTGTTGGAGCTATTCGACACTTATTTATGTTATTTCGTCATTACTACACCGTTTATTTTATTTCGGTACTCGAAGCCGACGTTAATGCTGGGGGTGGATCCCCAGTTAAAACCTAAAAGTACTCAATAACTTTTGTCCACATTAATGAAAAAATCACACGATACGAATAAATATAAATATTAGGAGTATAAAATATGGTTGAATGAATGTATTTTTTCCCATTCATACACCATAACGCGTTGGTACTCTACGCCATACTGAGATACTTTCCCATTCCATATTCAAGGCATCTCATTACTCTTCGCTGTATACTTGAAATCTGAAAGCTCTAGTGTTTCTTTTTTGACGCTTTCAATTCTAAAAACCCACGAGGACACATCTTTTTCGATTCCTAGCCATCATTTATTTGTGTATATGATTTTTATATTGTCATAGAATACACATTTTGATTTGCAAAAAAAAAAAACATTCTTAGCGAAATACCGACTTAATTGTCCACAAATATGTAAGATAAGATCTAATTATATTGATGTATTCAATCACACGTATTGGCATACTTATAAACTGTGGTACTTCGAATCTGATGTAAAACATCTTTGTTTTTTTTTGGTCAACTACTAAGAGAATCTCTAAAATTAGTCTTACACAAAACTTTATTTTATTGAGTACTGATTTCGAAAGAAACAAGTGTCTTCGGTTACTTGTTTTTGACGAAAATAAAATATTGCCTTAGGCAAATTAAAAACATTAAACACGAATGTTACGTGTTTAATTGGCTAAGTTAACGCAAAAAAATACATATACATATATTTGATATATTCAGCATAATTTGTTTTATTTATCGTTTTTAGAATTCGTGGCCATTAGACCCATAACTATATGACGATGTTAAAGAGAAAATAAATCATAAATAAAATAAGAGTCCTTATCAATAAACCTAATTGGCTAATTTCAACCTCAAAGAGTAGTAGGAACAGGTAAGGTGAAGCCAAACAGCTCCTTTTACAGTTGGACCACTAGAGCTGATCTGGCATACAAAGTATGCTTATTGGGCTGTCACGGCCCATCCGCAAAATGTCGTTGGTTACGAAGCATCCACGACATAGACGGTGCCACATGTAGAAAAGTGTTTCGGCGATCAAGATTGTGTCCACATCATTAGCGTCTGAACTGTCCACGTGTCTATCAAAGCTGGCGTCAAACATTACGTTTTCGTCGTTTGCGCCTCCTAGTTCACACGTGCAACGAACGCGTGCGACGTATCAAAATTGTTAATGTTAGCCATGTATAAAGAATATCTACAAAATTAACCTCAGGAATATTTTTGTTTTTTCAATTGAGAGAACAAAGAAAAGACTGGTGAGTGATAAGCGATGATGGCCGGTGAATCAGGTAGCCGTCCTACAACGTGGTTGATTTTGAGCAAACTCCTATCTACTCTTCACACTATTGAAATCCCAAAATGTCGTCACACCATAATAATGTGAATTTTGTTATGGAATTTGAGGGAAACAGTAGATATATGTTTCTACCAGTGAAAGTTACCCTGCTTTGGACATATCTACGAGAGTAGAAAGTAGAAACATTCACTAAACGTGACAACTTTATAAATTTTCTTTTTGTAACTTTTCTTTAGATTTATTTACGAGAAGAGAAATATAAACGTTTGCTAATAAAAAATGATTGCATTATTTTCTACCATCTAGCTAGCTTGAATATTGATCAAGTCTTCACGTTATTAGTTTATCTCTTCTCTCATAGGCATGTCCACAAAAGGGTAAGTTTTACTGGTTCAAAATATTGCATGAGTACTACTAAGCTCGTATAGTTTGATCCTACTATCATTGCGATGAGGGTTGTTAGTTTGGAAGAAATAAGGATTTATGCAAATGGTAATCATTATGTCTGCTATTTAAGAAGTAAATTATGATGCTTGTTGCGTGAACATATTAAATTTGCGAAAAATAAGCAAGGATACACGAGAGAAGCTCAGATATTCACGTAACGATGTTTCTTCTCTTCTCATTGAGGTAACATATGGCCATGATATAGCTATTAAGCCTACGGGATTGTCATTTCAACGCCGGATCTACCAAACTGTTCCATCTCTTATTATATATAGTTTGGTTATTTAAGTAATTAGATGCATCATAATCTTTTTTTCTGCCAGTTGTAATGCAGATAAAAATATATTGGTTGTTCTAAGGATTGTTCAAACGTGCATGTGTACAAGTTATTATTTATATACTTTCATCTACATGCGATGCGTTATTTATAATGATATAACTAAGATTTTTAGTTAAATTTAATAAAGAGCTTACGAGCTACAATTAATTAGAAATGGTTGCTCAGAAATCAGAATACTATATATGAAAAAAGAAGTTGGTATACTTGAAAAAAGAAAAAACTACTTGAAAAGATGGTAAAAGATATAGAACGAGTATATATCTTACTCAAGCACGATAGAAGTTTGTATCAAAACATTGCGTTCCAAACCAATGTTTGAAGATGGTCAAAGGTGCTACTCATGATGTATGCGAAGAAGCTTACAAAAAATTCTGCAATGAGAGATAACTTTATGGGCTGCTTGTTCAATATATTGAAAATCATGGTAGACAACACCAAACTCTCCTTTACCAGAAGTCATATTTCCTTAACCTCAGAATAAGTAAATCTTCTAGTTTATTATTTGAAAGTTGAGCGTATAATTGCAATGAAACTTTTACCAATTCACCGCCTCCTAACTGAGTTGTTGTATTATCCTATCTCTTTAGCTATCCTTTCCTTGCTCTTGCTCCACCTGCATGTGGCCTCTTTATTTATAATCTCTCTAGATTCTGCTAAAGATGTATGTTCAAAATGGTTTATCTTTAAGGGAAGCAAAGTGAATGGAAACATTTAAAGAAAAAAAAAACTTTTAGCAGAGTTCCATGAGATTTCATACTGATGATAACTAAAATAATCTTATATGCGTAAGATTATTTTAGTTCTAAACTTCATTTTGAAATGAGAGGTCATTGGCCAGGAAAGATTCAATATTGGTTCTTTGTTAATTCTCGTTGGTTTGTTTTTAGTATGGGCTAGATCCAAAACAGGTCATGGACTGGGCCGTAAACTCTATCCAAAATTCTTCATGTTTTTCCATCTTTCAAAAATCTTTATCCACCATTCCATTACTAGGGTGTTGGTTTTATTTTATTTGTTGATTAATTATGTATTAGAAAATGTAAAGCAATATTCAATTGTAACATGCATCATCTAACACCAATATCTTGTACTAACCTTTTGTAATTTTCCTATAAACACTTTAAAAGGCTAATTTAAATAAAAATTACAATAAACGTGATAACTCACTTTCGTAACGCATATTTATTCAAATATACCAAAATTTACCATTTTAAGTAAGAGAATCTTTTTAAAACTAATTTTCAATTTCATTAATTAAGAAACAAAGAATTTAGTGAAACCTATATTTTATTAAATTTTAATAAAATATATGACTAAAATAACGTCACGTCAATCTTTCTCAGCCGTTCGATAATCGAATACTTTATTGACTAAATAAATAGAAAATGTTAAACAACATTTAATTTATATAAACAAAGAGAGCCTCATATGTATAAAAATCTTCTTCTTATCTTTCTTTCTTTCTTAATAGTCTTTATTTTTACTTAATTACTTTGGTAATTTGTGAAAAAAAACAACCAATGAGAGAAGAGCAGTTTGACTGGCCACATAGCCAATGAGACAAGCCAATGGGAAAGAGATATAGACCTCGTAAGAACCGCCTCCTTTGCCATTTGTATCATCTCTCTATAAAACCACTCAACCATCAACCTCTCTTTGCATGCAACAAATCACTCAAATAATTATTTTATAAAGAACAAAAAAAAAAAAAGACGGCAGAGAAACAATGGAACGTGGAGCTCCCTTCTCTCACTATCAGCTACCAAAATCCATCTCTGGTAATCTAAGTGGCTATTTTTATACAGTATATACTTGCCTCCATGTATATTTATATGCTCATGAAAAATTGGAGACATGCTTTATGAATTTTATGAGACTTTGCAACAACGAACTAAATGCTTTCTTTCTAGAAATTTTTAATTTAGATTTGTGAAGGTTTTGGGAATGGCCCGGAGAAGACGATTTTATATACATACATGCAAGAGTTTGATATGTATTGTTTCATCATGGCTGAGTCAAAGTTTTATCCAAATATTTCCATGGTGTGGTATTAGTTAAACAAATCTCTCGTATGTGTTCATTGAATATACCCGTGCATGTACCAGGAATGTTTTTGAGTATCGTTTTCTTTCTTTTATCAAAAAAAATTTCGATTCTAAAAACGTTTTTTTCTTTGTTGTAACGGTTGAGTTTTTTTCTTCGTTTCAAAACGAGATTCTCGTTTGTCTCTTCCCTTGTCTAAAAACATCTACGGTTCATGTGATTCAAAAACACTAAAAAAATAGAAACTCAAATTTTTTTAGTACTTAACATTTAAACTATATATATATATATATATATCTTATACTAGTCCCAAGTTTTAGTGTGAGGTTTTTTTATTCAAAATCTATCAGTAATTTTTTTGGAAAAAAACTAAGTGAAATTTTCTCCAAATTTTCCTTTTACTATTGATTTTTTAATTACTGGATGTCATTAACTCCAATCTTTTGATTCTTTCAACATTTACCATTGGGAACCTTCACATGAAATAAATGTCTACTTTATTGAGTCATACCTTCGTCTACATAAATTAATTGATGTTCTTCTCCAAATTTTGAGTTTTTGGTTTTTCTAATTAATAATCTAAGCGAAAGCTTTTTGGTATACATGTAAAACGTAACGGCAAGAATCTGAACAGTCTACTCAACGGGGTCCATAAGTCTAGAATGTAGACCCCACAAACTTACTCTTATCTTATTGGTCCGTAACTAAGAACGTGTCCCTTGATTCTCTTGTTTTCTTCTAATCCATTCGTATCCTACAAATTTAATCATCATTTCTACTTCAACTAATCTTTTTTATTTCCTAAAGATTTCAATTTCTCTCTGTATTTTCTATGAACAGAATTGAACTTGGACCAGCACAGCAACAACCCAACCCCAATGACCAGCTCAGTCGTAGTAGCCGGCGCCGGTGACAAGAACAATGGTATCGTGGTCCAGCAGCAACCACCATGTGTGGCTCGTGAGCAAGACCAATACATGCCAATCGCAAACGTCATAAGAATCATGCGTAAAACCTTACCGTCTCACGCCAAAATCTCTGACGACGCCAAAGAAACGATTCAAGAATGTGTCTCCGAGTACATCAGCTTCGTGACCGGTGAAGCCAACGAGCGTTGCCAACGTGAGCAACGTAAGACCATAACTGCTGAAGATATCCTTTGGGCTATGAGCAAGCTTGGGTTCGATAACTACGTGGACCCCCTCACCGTGTTCATTAACCGGTACCGTGAGATAGAGACCGATCGTGGTTCTGCACTTAGAGGTGAGCCACCGTCGTTGAGACAAACCTATGGAGGAAATGGTATTGGGTTTCACGGCCCATCTCATGGCCTACCTCCTCCGGGTCCTTATGGTTATGGTATGTTGGACCAATCCATGGTTATGGGAGGTGGTCGGTACTACCAAAACGGGTCGTCGGGTCAAGATGAATCCAGTGTTGGTGGTGGCTCTTCGTCTTCCATTAACGGAATGCCGGCTTTTGACCATTATGGTCAGTATAAGTGAAGATGGAATTATTCTTCATTTTTATATCTGTTCAAAACATGTGTTTGGATAGATATTTTATTTTTATGTCTTATCAATAACATTTCTATATAATGTTGCTTCTTTAAGGAAAAGTGTTGTATTTCAATACTTTATGAGAAACTGATTTATATATGCAAATGATTTAACCCAAACTGTTTTGTGGATTAAACTCTATGCAACATTATATATTTACATGATCTAAAGGTTTTGTAATTCAAAAGCTGTCATAGTTAGATGATAACTAAACATTGTAGGAACCAAGTTTAATTGACTTTTTTGAGTTTTACACAACTAAGCCAAAGGATTATAAAATCTAAATTCGTTGAGTTGTCAAACTTCTGAAGATTTATATCCTCTTTGAGTTTGCTTTCTTTTGGGTGCTTGAGTTTCATTAGGGTGATCCTGACTCGTTGCTCTCTGGTTTCTCCATCTCTGTCTTTTCCAAGGATTCATAACGTTGGTCGCTCTCTGTTTCTGCCTACACTTCTTCAAGGATCATTACTAAGACTAAGAGTTAAAGACCTTAGCCATGGTTTTCTGTAACTGGTTCAAGTTCATCTCCGGTTATTGGGTGGTTATCTTTCGGTTAGATTGAAACCCATATGCTTGCTCTGTTTCTTCTAGTTCCAAGTTTAATTTCCGGTTATTGTTTGGCTTTTTAAAGTTCTTAAAGGTCTATTCTATGTAAAGACTCTTTTGAAATTTTATGGCTGAATGAAAAAAGTCCCTTTAAGTCTTTAATTTGTGTTGATGTTTAGGATACTTCGACAATCTTAAGAAAATCAAGGGCTAAAAATGAAAGCAAGTTACCAAATTACTCAAAATCTAAAAAAGTGACAAATATTTTAGCCCAATGGATTAAACTAAAATGTAGTTTCTTTTATCATTTTAGGCTATGTTTTCTTTTAAGAAAACTTTGGTAGTTAACTCTGTTTAAAAGAAAAAATAGAGATGCTTAAATTAAATTTAGTATCTAAAACTTTAGGATAAACACATTAAGCTAAAGAAATTAAATTAACAGGCGTAATGCAAGCTTGTTATGCGGTATTGAAAACACTACCTCTAAAAGTAGCCCAATATTGAAAACCTTAAGCTTCTTTGATCCCCTTAACTTGTTTGTCCACCAAGTATTAGTTCATCTCTTAACAAGGCAACTCGAAACGGCACAATGGACAAACATGGTCTTTCAAAAACCACTTCCCAATACATCCATCGTCAAACTCGTGGCCACATGGTAAGGTCACCACTATTTCTCCCTTTTCAAACTCCTCCAAACAAATTGTGCACACGCTCGCGTCAGAGTTGGATTTCTTCTTCTTATTATATACTTTCCTTGCCAAACGGTCAACCACAAGCTTATTTGCCGGTCTAATCAACTCGATATTATTGGTGGTCTCATCAAACGAGTCAATCCGAGGTGGAACAATGACTTTACAGTACATGTAAACTAAAGTAGCACAAACTGAAGAGTCTACCATAGAAATCGACTTACAGATTCGTTCAGTGAGTTGAGAGTTAGCAATGTCAACATATTGTTCGGAGAGCCCTGCTGAGTACAACCAATCATTCAGTTTTTTCGAGTCATTAGGGTAGGAGGATATGACACCTTCGTAGTCATTGTACGAGAGAACGAAATTTGGTGGAAGACTAATTGATGTGTCCGATCTTCGGGCACTTACGCAGATTTTGAATGATCCAGCATCTTGTGATTTCGGTTTGAGGTCTATTTCGCCGCCAAAGGATATTTCCGCTTCCATAGCTATCAAAGAGAAAGAAAAATAGTGAATCAAGGTTTAGGGTTTCTTTTCTTTGTCTTCTTATATATAGAGGCGCTAGATTGTATTAAGGATTATACATATATATGACTTATATACATTTTGACGGGAAAATCACGGGTTTACGTTTTTGGCAGGAAAATCACGGGTTTACGTTTTTGGCGGGAAAATTACGGGTTTACGTTTTTTGACGGGAAAATTACGAGTTTTTGTTTTTTGCGGAAAAATCACAGGTTTATGTTTTTTGGCGGGAAAATCACGGGTTTACGTTTTTGGCGGGAAAATGACGAGTTTACTTTTTCTCAATTTCATTGCTTGTATATTTAAGAAATTTGGAAAAAAAATAATTTTATTAAATTGGTTTAGATGTGTTGGTTAAACTTAAATTGACATCGGTTTAGAGATTTTAGTTGGTTTAATTCAATTTAACAAACCTTGATGGGTTAATTGGGTAAACCATTGAAACCATTAACCATTACAACCCAACTCAATTGACTCACCAAACCAATTGACTCATCAACTCATTTGACCCATCAACTCATTTGAGTCAAAATTTTCAACTCATTAGGGTTCATGAGTTGAGTTGAGTTGAGTTGACCCATGAATTTTGACCCATTTTGACA
>Ga0041059_1001964_pt1 | contig 15820 bp, 10 predicted proteins | sample AraColnosormetaG_FD_56232 | JGI IMG/M metagenome (GOLD analysis project Ga0041059, IMG submission 56232) | Arabidopsis roots microbial communities from North Carolina, USA - Col MF nosort | ecosystem: Host-associated > Plants > Roots > Unclassified | place: USA: North Carolina | collected...
AAAACCATACGGTTTATCTCTTAGACAAAAAAAAAAAAAGTAAGAGAAAGAATGGAACATTGTAAGAGAACCCCCAAAAAAGAAACTAAACCCAAAAACAGAATAGCAAATAAGTTTTGGGTCAGAATATAAGCAAAGATGTGTTATATATCAATCACAAAGAATAATTTACAAATCAGAGAGGTCAAAACAAAGCTGACGAAGCTTCACGAGACTAATGATCTTGGAACCCTCATGCCAAATCCATGCTTCACCTTGTCAACCCTGATTCAATTTTCAACCATAAAATTTCAGAATCAACTAAATGATTGATGTAAAAATTTGATTACATGGAATTGTGTTGTGCTTACGTTGGAGCTAATCTGCCAAGACTCTTAAGTTCTTCACCAGAGTCTCCATCAAGAACTCTTCCTGCTATATCAATGATGTAAGAACGGTTCTTGCCTCGAGGAAGACCTCTACTTGATAGTAACTCTAGGTCTCTCTCGTGAAGCTCTCTTCCGTTTACAAACACACTCGTGTTTCCTGCACCGCAGTTATCCGGCATTGGTCGACTAAACTCCTCTATAAATGGCTGCATCAACCAACAATTGTTTCCCATTTCCTCATCAAGTACCAATCAATACAAAGAATTATGAAACAGTGTACTGGAATTCAAAGCAATATAGAAGAGATGTGAAAGTTCTTACTGGTATTATACCGAGACAAGGGTTTCCCATCACTCCCCAGAATCCAGCACGGTAATCATACCTGGTCAGAATCATAACATAAAGATGGTTTCTTGAACGACTGATCAATTCTTTTGACGTAGATTTATCAAAACGTAACCCCAAACATACCAGTATTTGCCAGCTTGAACTGGCCCAGCTTGTTTCTCAGCGCTAATAACCAGATCTTCTGGTATCAGATACCCATTCACCCAAACCTCTAGCTGCTCGTTGTTTTGGTCGTTAGAACTGATATTATTTGTGACCTCTGCGAAACTGTGCTCACTACTCTGCTTTCGGTTTCTTGGTCGTCTCCCTTCTTTGCTGGCTTTTGAGATCCTTGAATCTTCAGACTCCTCGGTGTTAGTATAGTACTCATTATAAGAAACATCTGTCTCAGTAGCTACTGATTCTGATTTCAGGGAGTCTTGTTTCGTGTATGATTCTTGCTTATAGTACCCTAACTGCGCCATTCCGTAAGTGATTGCAGCTCGGTTTACATTAGAATACTCAAAGAGCTCAAGAAGATTGGACTTTTCCGGAGGAGGAGGAGGAGGAACCTTCGCGCCTTGGGCTCTGCTGCGAACAGACTTGACGACCTGTTTCCGCGGCTCACTAGAAATGCTTGACCTGTCTTCATCGTTTGAGTGATCACTAGGCGATACAGCATGGACAATTTTCGTTTCCTGGTGTATTCTTGGTTCTTCATCATTGAGTGGATAATCATCTACCACAGGGATTGGTGAGCTTCTATCTTCAACCTCTACAGAAACCCGGTTCGTAGTTTCCCCCAGGGCAGAAGATGAGAAAACAAGCTTCTTATCAACAACTCTGAACGTGATAACCTCAGAACAAGCACCACATTGCATCTTTTGTTGCCTTTCCTGACCAAGAAGCTTCTTCTTAGGCACATATAGCAGCTCAAAGCAACTGTGACAAGCAATAAAAGGCGCACCGCCTGCTAGAGGATGGCAACGACGTGAATCAGTATCAGACACAGCTTGTTGAACATACCCACGAGCAAAAGCACCACCCATTTCAGAATCAATTTCACTAGGCCACCTCGTGTGAACACCACCATGTGGACTAAAGGGTCCAACTTTCTCACCGTGGTGCAAAGCCGGGCTAAATGGGACATCACCATACCTACTTGGCGTACCCGGAAAGAATCTAGGGTCCTGTAACTGTGACTCAAGTATATCAGAGCCAATGTCTACATACTGTCCTTGAGGATAGGGTGGACGAGGCGGCATCTGATTAGGGTAATGACTTGGTCCTTGATAAAAGTTTTGAGGTATCCTATGCACTGGGAATCCATAAGGGTCTCTATAAGCTGGAACATGAGGTTGGTTACTCGCGGTAGGATACATTCCATAAGGAAATGGCTCAGGGTATGGATTGTAATAAGAAGGAGGAGGTCCATGATGGGCATGGAAACCCATTGGTGGCTGATCAACAACAGTAGCATTATTACCTCCACCACGGAGAAGATGATCTTTAATAGAATCAAGCTTTCTCAAAAGCTCGGCTTGTTGTTTATCAGTGTACTGAATTGGGTTGTTTCTGGTGGTTGTGTTCTTAGAAGAAGAAGAATCTGAATCAGTCTCTTCCTCCTTTCTCGAGCTCTTGACGAATCTCTGAGAACCAGGTCGTGAATTCGAATCGTCTAGGCGATTTCTCATCGGGCTAGTAGCGGATTCATTGAGATCCTCCTTAAAGCCTCTGTCTTCATCACTTCTTGAGGAACCAGTATCTGCTCCATAAACGTCACCGCTTGTCCTCATCGGAAAAAAAAAACAAAAATTCTCCGACGAAGACCAGCTTCTAGGGTTTTGCTTGTTTAAACTGCAACAGAAATAATAATCCTTGAATTCAAACAAAATCCGAAATTATCAACAAATTCTCTAATCGAATCTTCTCCAATCCGCGAATAGTAACATGGTAGAGCAAATCTTAAAATTTTCCTAGAGACTAGTTCAAGAGTTTCCATGATTGCACAGCATCCAAAACGGGAAAGACAAGACAGAGAGATATAGGAAAATCAAACGCACCTCGAAGAAGAGTGATTCCGGCGTCAGTATTATGAATATTTTTTGGGCAATTTCTTCGTCTCCGGTGAGAATCAAGCTTTTAGTCTCTTTGACGCAGCCATTTTTTAATATTAAAGGAGTTTTGTGAAAATTTCAGAGGAATTTATTTAAATAATCAAAAGACTTCGAACAATAGCTCTACTTTTCTTGCTTCGTTTTCCCGGGAATCTACCAACTAGGAACAATTAGATCGACAATGGAGTTTAAGAATTTTGACATATCTAGAAACTATGAGTCTTACCAGGTCAAGTTGACCAAGAGATAACGTGACGACCAAAAATAATGCAACAAAATAAAAATAGTAGTAACTAATGAATTGGTTGGATCGATTCGAATTTAACTGCATTTGAAAGGTGAAAGTTAAAGTACCAAATTAGGTCTTTGATATATTTGTGTCTCGCTGCTCCAAAACCAACAATACCTTGAACTACACACACTATTCATCATGGCCATGGTGGGTTTAGTTTATAACGATGAATGTGTACGTATTTTATACATGTATTGTATAATATTATCTTGTCAAAATAGATGGTGTGCCATGTTCCCAGACGTGCTCATAACTTGAATTCTTTTCATCATCATCATCTTTAAAAAGTTTAGAGATGTATTTTAGTTGTTGGAATTGTATTTTATATTAGGGTGACAATGACAAATGTTATAGCTGTAAAGTATTTTTTGTACAAATCAGCTGCTTAGTTTGTTTACTCCACTTGCTTATAATGTTATATTTGACAAATCTGTTGGTATTAAAATCATAATAACGTACTTATCACCAAAAAAAAAAAAGAAATCATAGCTTCATTCATCTAAAACTAGAGTGGGGACTTTTTGGTCATATCACAATCAATGACATAATAAAAGCGTCGGAGGATGGATGTGACGGAGTCGGCGGTGGCGGAGATATTGAAATTGACGAGAGACAGAGCCAAAGCTCCGAACCACGCCATGTCTCTAGTCCCCGGCGGAATCGCTGTTCCCCTTTTTTGTTAAGGTAATTTTCAGGCAGATTAGTCAAGGTTCCTTATTTTTGATGTTTTTATCCACATTCGAAGCCCAAAATTTGATTAGTGTAATTTGATGGTGTTTGATAGATTGTAGAAATAGTGGAGCAGGCCTAGTTTACTTCACTTCAGCGTTGAGCCTCTACAGTCTAGGCACATAATTTTGCCTCATATGATTTGTTTCCTTTAAGATAATATTGTAGCTAGTAGCTACTGAATCAATCAGTCACTAGCCTGAACAATATACGAGCCTAGTAGTATCTGTAGGAAACTTTGAATAAAGAAGAATTTTATCGTTTTCGATAGATATGTAGTGGAGTGTGTGTCACCACATACGAGTTAGTATGTCTTTTGACTTGTACAGCATTTTGAACTTGCTATTATGAACCTATTCTTTTTCCCTGCAGACTAGGAAAGCTCAGAGTCAGAGGCATGTCCAGAGTTTGATCGTCGTATCCTTGGGCTTATCAATATCAGCTGACTCTCAGAGTTTGCTCTCATGCTTTGCCCACCACAAGGGCTTAGTGGCGGATGCCTTGATCGTCCTCTCGGAGTTGTCCCTGAACAGAATCCAAAGGCTAGTGACACAAAACAAAAAAATTAGTACAAGTAACCAAGTTCATATTTGTTAGGGAGCCTATATATATATATATATATTGGCTGATGATAATCTCACCTGGTTTTTGAATTGGTTTCAGGCTAGAAGCTCTTTTCAGAAGATTTGAAACCTGCTTCTTGCTCATACCAACATCATTTGAGGAGCATGACAATCTTCTTTCCTTGGCATATGACAACTGCTCATCTGATCCTGCCCCACCCTCATCCTCGCTACACGAAGCCCATTCACTTCCTGATTCCGATGGTTCCCGGAGATTATCCTTTTCACACGTTTTTGCCCGTTCCACAACCCTATATGCAAACATTTGAAAAGGAACCTGTGAAACTTTGGTTAGCTCTGTAGATTCCCAAGAAAGCTTCTGCAATAGCTTTGTCTCGATCTCGCAGTAATCCACAGTAGGCGCAATGGACGGGTCTTGTTGGCTACTACTGTAACATTCCGGGTTCAAAGCTAGAAACCGTTTGATATACCGGAGAATTCTGCTTATCGATGAGAAAGTTGGACGCTGATTGGGATCAGCATGCCAGCATCGTTTTGTCAGGTTTGTTATGAACTTTGGTGAATTAAATGGAAAAAGCGGTCTCTCCCCGGCCCTAATGTTTCTACTCATCTTATCTCCTTGCAGGTGGCTATCTTCAAATGGTACTTTACCTGTCAGAAGCTCAAAGCTAACCATCCCAAAGCTATACACGTCAGATTTATCACTATACTTAAGGCTTCCTGCAGTTCCACTCTGTTCTTGCTCCTCTAGAACTTCTGGAGAATACCATATGAATGGAAAATTCTCATTCTGACTCGTCAAAGAAGCACTTTTACTAGAGAATCCCTTGACAGAATTCAACCCGAACCCAAAAATCTTCCCAAGCAGATACCCATCTCCGGATTGGTTACTTCTTGGTTTGACAAGAATGTTTGATGGATTCAACTCTCCGTGGTATATTCTCTTCGAGTGAAGATATTCCATACCCAAAGCTATCTGAAGCATCAGATCAACCGCGACCGGGAGGGAGAGAGTGTTCTTCTTCCTAGGACCACATACCTCTTTGATGTGCATTCCAAGGGTTTTCCTCATCAGTTCCATGACCAAGAAACACTCTTTCTTCTCCTCATCCGTGAATCCGCAGAGGTAATATACAATGTTTGGGTGTGAAAGAGATAGCAATGGAGTAATCTGAGGAAGCAAAGCATCAATATCCCCAAAGAAATGCCTAAGCGCAAAGCTCTCGCCTAACCAGGTAATCTCCTTGTACTGACTTCCATTCCCTAATCTTTTTTTCACTTGGTAATCTTTTGTGTTATCCAGAAGAGAAGAAGGAAATAGCTTGGGGCTCTCATTTCCATCTCCCAAATGCTTCAAAAGGAAATCAGCCATCTTCCGTTCATGTTTGCTCGAACCGGACTGCTTTTTCTCCTGAAGCTCCTTGATCAGAATCCAACGGTCCTCTGTCCAAGCACTCTCGAACCGGTTGCAGAAATCCTCGGTCACCAAATACTCTCTCCCAAACTTCCAGGTAAACATCTGAGAGTCATTCCATTGCTTCATATACTTGTTAGAATGCACCAACCTCTTCTTGCTCATCTCTTCTTCATCCCACCCTGAAACCTCACTCGCTGTCTCAATAGCCTCGACGATGATCGGTAGACAAGAGAGCAAGTTATGTATGTGAAGCTCTGTGCAATCTCTATTGCTATGCAACACAATAGCCTTAGCCCAAAACCCAAGTTTAGGCTCTAAAGACATTCTAACATAAGCCTCTCCTTCTCTAACCACCCATAGAAGCTCCCTTAAGGGCTGTTCTAGTATCTTCCATTTAGTGTTCTTCTCTTTGAAGCGTAGATTGGATCGCATCGACACAGAAATTGACTCGTAGGCTGCGGTGAAGAGGTCGAGTAATAGAGAGCATTGACGCTGGTTGATTTGAATGCTGTCCTTGAACACCATTAACGCTCTTATGCTTCCTAATACCTCTCCTATCTCTCGAAATTGATCCATTTCACACCTCTTCAATTGTACACAAGGCCTTCGGAATTTGTATTATAAATTATTGTACTCATAAGAAATCGTATCACAGGAATGGATTTGTGAAAGAAATTCTCTACTTGAGATGTACGGACACATCATACGGATAATAAGTTATATTTGGCAATTGTAGCCTTTGTTTGTTTTATTTACTGAAGTTTGTTTTTTATAACAAACGCGCATGATAGCGTTCTCATCTCCGAGACAAATCACAAACGACGCAACGTCCAAAGTAGCATTAATATCGTACATGAAACAAATGCTGTTGCGTTTAACGCTACTGGTTTCGATACCGCTTCTCCCACCTACAAAGATCATATAATATGGTCTTGTTAAAGTAGCTGAATTAACAACTTTTGTTATTTGATTAATTTGATAATTCTGCTATCTTTTGGAAATTTCTGTGAGCACTAGACATTGAAGTACAGTTTGGAACTTTATCCTTGAAGAAAAAGGCAAAAACGAATTGTATATTTTAAATGCCAAAGACACATAACACAAAACCATCTAACAATGATCACACGCATGTATGTGTAACATATAGGAGTATATAATGTGTGGATGAAAACTAGAACAATGGCTGCATTAATATCTGATCCCAAGTTAAATAAAAAAGGTACAAATTCCTCGTGTACGTAGCTCTTAGCTCTATATGGTTTTGGTTTGTCTTTGAACCTTTGAGGCGCATCATGACCGCAATTTGATCCTGCAATCAAATCAAATGGCTTCGTTAATATTTTGCTAATTACACGACGGTTACGCTTTATATAAATACCTTTTTGTAATATGATTTATTTAGTTTACTATCGACCAAATCATCTAATTTCGACCAGGTAGTTTCTACGTACCATTTGAGCATTTTGATGGTGCATTGGGCCATTTTTGAGTCAAGCGTCTGTAATATAACGCCTCCGCATCTGAGACTAACGCCCACAGTAACAATCTTACGACTGCCCACAGCCAATCCTACCTTCGTCTTAGCTGTCACTGTCACCAACAGCTTCTTACTCTTCAGCTCTACCTGTAGCCTCTTTGCCGTCGGATCATCCACCTGTCGTTTCCTCACCGTCGTCGGGACAATCACAGCCGTCCGATTCCCTGGCTTCTCAATAAAGCCTTTGACTTTCGTTGACTCTAGGTTGGTCTCAAAGTCTTTCTCTCCGAGAATCACAGCCACGTCAGTATCTCCGTAATAAAACGTTAGCTTTCCGTTAGGGTTTCTAAAATCGAGCACCGACGTTGTATCCGCCGACAAAAAAGACCATCCGTCGTCGGATTTTCCGTCGGAAAAGTTGAAGTTGCTGATTTTGAACGAGGCTAGGCGGACGACGGGTAGTTTCGGGCTGTACCAAAGGAAGAAAACAGCGACGGCGATGAGGATGAGGAGGAGAATCACGGCGAATAAGATACAAACGCAGCAGCAGAAAACGCGGCAGAAACTACACCGCCTTTTCTTATCGGCCGGATGGATAGGCCTCGGACGGCGACGTGGAAGCGTTGCCGTCCCAGAAGGCGGAGCTGATGGTTGATTCTGTTGATCACGGAAACCAGGTGGTTTTTGGAGTGCCGGTTGTAACGGTTTCTCGGCCGCCATTTCTTCATCGCCGGCGATGGTTGGCCGCTTTTGATCCATGTTTAGCCCTAACTAAAACACTTTAGGGTTTTCAGAATTAGAACTTTTTGAGAAGTTTCCAAAAATGACAGATTTATATGTGTGGGGTTTTAGATTCTTTCACCAAAATATAACTTGATTCTTCTACGTAACAGCAACAAAGACAGAATCGATATGATTCATTCGAAACTGGGCCCACGTCGTTACTACAACATGCGTGCCGTTTGGATTTATGGAATGCAAACTGCTCAGCGTTTTACATCCCCGTTTGCTTTCTTGTGCTGTACGTAAGTGTCTTTGTGATGACAATATATGGATCGGGACTTAGTTTAAGATAGTGACCACCATGTATATATGAAAGTATACAGCTCGTATGTTTGACCTCTACTTTTTTTTTATCTAACGATATCTATCTAAATGAAAAAGATCATCTCGTCGCTAGTCGGTAAATGATGCATGTCATCGCCGTCACGTTTAAATACGTGAGGGAAGCACGTCCTACACTTCTCCCAGAGCCGGCTCTGACTATTATTGGGCCACAAGCCAAGTTTTTTTTGGGGCCGATCAATAACTTAACTTCAGGGGAAAATAAATAAATGGGAAAATTGTAGCCAGTCTGTAGGTTGCATAACTTCTCAATAAGCATTGTTGAATCATGGTCAAGATTTGGCTAAGTTGAACTTAAAGACATGATTGGGTAGTTTTTGTTTATGGGCCTTGTCTTAAGCTATGGGCCTTGTGAGTAATATAATAATAACTAAAACGAGTAACGGAAATGAATGAAACAGAAGACGCGGGAATTGGTTTTTCCCGTCTTTGAAAACAGAGGAAAATGAGTTGGATCGAGCGGCGAACTTCGACGGCCAAATTTGGCAAAACAATTGTTTTTCTCAACACAAACAAATAAAGAAACAAAACAGAATTCTTCTTCTTCTTCATTTTTAAAATTTCTTGTTTCTTTTAAAATTCAACGCACTCTTCTTCTTCTCCTCCTCCTCTCTCGTTTACCCAGCTCCTGGAACAGGTAACAACCTCTTCCTCTCATTTTTTGTTTACCGGATCTTATGCGAATTTGATCATGATATATTTGTGTTGGTATGATCAATTATTGTGTTCGATTTCTAGGGTTTTGAGCCGAACAATTTTTAGGGTTCTCCGTTTTCATGTTGTCCCTCAATTCCATAAATTTTGGATCTATATCTGCAGATTTATGTCAATTTCTTATTGAAAAATGTGGGATTATTTCTTCTAATGTATAGGAGTATACAAATTAAAAGATGTGGGCATAGATGAGATTTGATATCAGGAGAAGTTGAGAGAGAGAGGGTAATTTGGAAATGTTTACGCGGGAGATAACAGCAAAGGACGTGAAAGCCACTGAGAAAAACAGGATTCGATACTCTTCCAAACACATAAAACATCTTCCTCCTGGAACCATTACTGAGTTCGAATGGAAGGATTATTGTCCCTTGGGATTCAGGTTCTTTTCCCTCTCTCTCTCTCTGTATGTCTTTGAGGATTTCTCATTGTCTCATTTTTCTTTACTTTTGGTTGGTTCTTTTCTTGCAGACTTATACAGGAACTTGAGGATATCAATCATGATGAGTACATGAAGTCTATCTGTAATGATGAGACCTTAAGGAAGCTTTCTACTAGCAAAGTTGGTAACATGTTTCTTCTTTCCAAAGATGACCGTTTTCTCATTAAGATTCTACGCAAATCCGAAATCAAGGTACCTTTTTACTAATTTGCTAAAATATATGTTTAATATTCTCATCTCTCGTTTCATGTTTTTATGTATCAATCTTTTTCAATATTGTAGGTTATACTAGAGATGTTGCCTGGTTACTTCCGTCATATCCATAAATACAGGTCAACCTTGTTGTCCAAGAATTATGGAGCTCACTCTGTGAAGCCTATTGGAGGTGTTAAGGTAAACTAGTAATAATTATGTAATGGAACTTATCTTTGATCTGATGTTTCGCTGAGAAACTATTAAAACAAAAAAGTTTTTTTTGGTGTGAGCAGACATATTTTGTCGTCATGTCAAACATACTGCAGTCGGATGTTTTTATGAACAAGGTCTATGATCTAAAGGGTTCATCTCAAGGTCGGACTAACAAGAAGATCAAAGTGAGAGATAAAACCATATTGAAGGATATCGACCTTGATTTTTGTTTCTATGTGGATTCTTTGGCCAGACACCGTCTCATTAAGTCAGTCTTTTTCTCTCTCTTCTTATATTGATTCTTGTCGTAGAGAATGATTTAGATGTGAACTTTCAATTGTGCAGGCAAACGAAGCTAGATTGTGAACTTTTGGAAGATGAAGGCATCATGGATTACAGCTTAATGCTTGGTTTACAAGTGAAAGGCTCGTGTCATGGTGAGTTTAAGCATCTCATGTCTCACTATTCTTATTAGTGATAATAATCAAGTTCATAGCTTATAAATCAAACCCCTCAATTAATTTCTCAACTGCCCTGCAGGTTCAATTGATGAATTAATCCCGGTATACGACAGCTTCACATCACGAGGTAAACCTCTCCCTACCAATTCTTCTTCTCTTTACTGTAGTCCACCACCAAGAAAGAATATATGGAATGCTACATACACTTTCTGGTCAATCTTGCAGGCTCTGTTGACAGCAATAGCTCTAAGTTTATGAAGACAGCTTCAAACTCTCCAGATAGATCATCTTCTACAATGTATTCATGCACTCCCAGCAGAAGTAATTTTTTGAATCCTTCCCTAAATGATCTTCAATTTCTAATCTAAAATACTATAAAGAGAAAACTCCTGTCGTGCCCTAACATAAGAATCTTCTTCATTTTCATTCTTATAGATTCAGTTGATAGTGAGAACTCAGTGAATATACAATCAGTAGCAAGTATAAGCCCTAGTCCAGCACAAACCAACGCTTCTGATTCTCCATATGAAAGCCTTGTTTCCAAAACAAATCTCACCAACATCTTCCAAAACAGGTAACCAATTTTAAGAATTCCATGTCCTTGTGTTCACATCTAAACTGCCAACACACAACTAGGGTTTATAAAAAATGGGATTTCGTGCAGCTCAAGCACTAACTTCGGTATGAAGATACCAGGACGAGCACGACGGGTTGGGAGAGGAGAATCAGGGAGTGTGGTGGGAAAACAGAGCAGAGAAGGAGGAGAAGAATGGTACGATGTGATTTTGTATCTTGGGATTATAGACATTTTCCAAGACTACGGTGTGAGAAAACGCCTTGAACATTGTTACAAGTCAATTCAACACAGCTCTAAGACAATCTCAGCCGTCCATCCCAAGATGTATTCTTCTCGTTTCCAAGACTTTGTCTCTCAGATCTTCTTACCAGACGAAGATCCTTCTCACTGATACATAACTTCCATGTCTTAACATTTCTACTTATATCCACTATTTATTTAGTTTAGCGAAAGTTTATTTGTTTGTGAAGCAAAAGCAACCTCCAAATTTCTCTTTCTTTTCTTAACTCTTTGGCCTTGGTCGTCCAAGCCTCCAAGGCTCAAATTTCCTTTATCAACTTATTTACATATACTGACTGACATTGCAAATTTTAGATAAACCGGAGTTAATTCCAACCAACCAGACTGAAATTAGAAATTCCATACGAACGGGAGCGAATCCAGTAAACCAATTTGAATATCTCACCCGAACCAAGTTTTGATTTATCCAACCGGATATTCTAATTTCTTCCAAAAAGTTTTAAGCAAGCGAATAAGTGGGGGACAAGTGGAAGCATCGCAGAGAAAGGGGGACACGTGGAGGAGGAATGGATCATCATCTTTTGTTCTCACTGATCCTTGTTACTTAATTTCAGAACATCTCCGCTGATTACGGATTTTGCAACTTCAAAACGCTCATTCTCGATATCGCTCCGGATGAGTATTACCAAACGTATCATCAGATTGACAAACGCAGGTTACTTAATTATACTTCTGATTTCGATTCTTGTTTTCTTTTGTTGGTTGTCAAGAGTAGAGTCATTTTTCTAAGTCTTTTTTATGGTTACTTGTTGTAGCTCCCAAGCTGGCAGAGGGAATGACCGGAGGAACGTTTCCAAATTAGAATCAAATCACAAAACCAAAAATTAAAAAAAAATCTTATTTTGTCGGCAATGTTTTTTAGATATTTCATCTTATGACAACTATGTATTCGGAAATCTTGCAAAACTGGATGATTTAGATGTGAAAATATTCAGCGCTTAATGAATTAAATCCGGTTAACCAGACCAAGCAGAATTAAAATGGAAACCGATAAATCAGAACAAAACAGAACATATCTTTTGGTTTTCATATCAAACCAAATTGAATTATAAGATTTTGCCTTGGATTTTGGTTTGGTTTCTTATGCAACTTCCCAAAAGAACTGATCTGTCCAAACTTATGATATGGCAAAATAACATTTTATTAGTTATAGCAAACCCAACTTATTACATTACGATCATCACCATTCACCATCATAACGATGTGTGGTCTTATATATAGGTTTTGTCGATCAGAAGAAATCTTTAAAAGTAGGAAGTTTGATTTCTCCCTTACTAGAGATAGGGATAGTAAATTCCCCTACAACAGGAAGGTCGATGGTTAGACCGATTTGGAGCTCGTAGTCAATGTCCCAGTCCACACCAACGTCTCGAGCCAGGTTAAACAGTATACTATACGGCACCACCACGGGAATATCAAGAGCCGTCATGTCCTTAGCTTTCAGAGAACCCGGGTCCGGTATCTTCCCCTTTCCAATCTCCCTGTTTACAAATAATTAGATCTCTGTTGTTTACAAAATCTAACAAAGAACCAAACGACGGAGTTAGTAGGTTTTACCTGCCGGCGCTGTGGAAAGTGAAACTGATCTCACAGATCGGAATCGAATGACTGTAAGGATTGGTGACAGAGACTTTGGCCAAGTACTCAACTGAGTCACGGTTCACGTCTTTGAGGTCAACGTCCGTAACTGAACCCTCCGGTTTAGGGATCGCGGTGAGTTTATCCGCCACGAAGTCCTTGGCTTTATCTAGCAAGCTCGCCATAATAACTCTTCTTGTTTAAATCTCTTTGTTTTTGTTTCGGTGTTTTAGGTTTGTGTGTATGATATGAAGTTTAACTTGGAATATATATATAAACGGATGGGATTACGATGTTCTTATGAAGTCGGTCGATGTAAATGGATTAAATTTTATAATGGTTTGTGTACGTGTGAGGGTTTTCCACGAGTGAGAGTGAAAGCGTGGGTTATACGTGTCTTCTGCTTGATTTTTGATTTTTTCGTTACATGACAACAATATTTTATTTCAAAAATATATCATTCATGAAAATAGATATTTTGTTTGCAGTTATAGCTAAACTAGATAATTAAATACCTTTTTAGATAGTCACACGATAAATTTAATACCAAAAAAATGGAAAGTATTATACAAAACTAAAAGAGGGAAAAGTATTCGCGTAAGGAATAAGATGCGCAAGGGATTAATGGACCGACCATGTCCCCCCATATGCACGTCGGTGGAATGTAGTAGTACTCCCATGCATTGCGGTACACTATATGGACAATGCACTTATGACCCGTATTGGTATGGGTTTCTGATGGATATTAAGGTCAAACTTAAATGGGCCACAGGCCATAAGCCCATTCAAATTTGTAACTGGACTATGATCACTGTGAAGTCGTGAATCTTCTTCTCTTAAAAACAAAACTTTGACATGATCACTGTGAAGTCGTGCACTGTAGGCATGTCACGTGTTGATGGATGATTAGTGGAAAGGGATTGGAAGAAGCGTGTCCAATTAGTCGACAGCTGCGGAATGGAAAAACTGAGTCAGCATTTATGTTAAGAAGTCAAACCTACGCCTCGCATGGTTTGTTAGTTAATTTGACTTATTGACCAGTCAAAGCATGCTTTGACATTTTAGTGATACACAAATTTTATAATATAAATCCGCAAACACTAGATTATATTCACACTTCTCTTTAATTAGTGTTTGGTTCCACGATTTTCAACGGCCGATTGTACTTTTTGGTTGCAAAATTTTACAAAACGGTACCTTTTGTTTTGTACATTTTAAAAATCAACTTATTATTTATTGGCATCTATAGTTAGGGAAAACGTTTCAATTGAACATGTACGTGTGCATAAATCAAAATTTTATTTAAAATATACAGATTCGCTTAAGGAGTATAATAACACTCCACGAACGAAATTGTTATGTATATATTACATATATAATTTGTAATCAGTGAATTAAGACATTCAAATAATTGAAATTAATTAAACTTTTACCAAGAAAATAAATTTGATAAATAATAATTGAAATTTTGGAATGATATCAAAACTGCCGAAAGCACATATGTCGGTGTTGGTAGTTGGCGGGCCAATTAGTATACGAATACGAACTCCTTGTTCGGTGTTTCTTTTACAAATTATTTTCTTTTATTCATAATCTATTTCTAATTCATTAGATGTTTCTTACCTGCATTTCATGAGAAACACATCCAAAAAAAAAAACTATTTACAAACAAAAAGTTCTTCTTAGACAAAATAATATATTCACAAAGCTACAATGTTTCCAAACTTGATAAGAGAATATTAGTTTAGGACTGTCTTTAATTATTGTTTACACAAGGGATTCGTAGGATCCCAAAAAACAATGGGTTCGTTGGTTTTGTTTGAAAGTGTAGATGTAACGACTCCAAATAGCCAAAAGTTGATATCTTCAGTCTATATTATTGAGATCTTATGTCCCCCCTGTAATTAATTTTTCCAGCAATGCGTGCTTAAAGAATATTGTTTGAGACTTTAGTTATTGTAATACGACATTAGTATAAGTAGAGCCAAAATCAGATTTTAATATCTTTAGTCTTAAGACATGAAACAAGATTAAGAAAATACCTTGTTTTCAAAGAAAACGGTTATAAAAAGGAGGATTTGAGTTTTTGACATTCAGACGATAAAAATTATGAACTAGGTCTAGTCACGTGGTCGACGCGTGAGAGTTTCCGGCGTGAACTGCAAGTAAAATCACGTAGAGCATGTGATTGACTTGACCAAAGAGTCCAAACCCACCAACTACAAAAAAAAATCAAGATATAAATAACTAACTCTCACTAGTCACTAATATAATTTTTCATTACAATTCATATATGATCTACTAACAATTGTTGTGGTTATACAAACAAAAAATTTATTTTTCGTAAGACGGAAATTTTGAAATCAAATTCCTCAACACTCAAATGAATATTCAGTAGTAGTTTATCAATGACTAGATTAGATATTTCTTAACGCCAGTCAAATTTTGGAATTATGTGGAGGACGTACGTTTATACATGTGCAGACTACAACATACCAAATGTTTTATTAAACCAAATTACAATGTTGCAAATTGGTCTATTCTTTTGAATAATCTGATACATTTTATCTCATAACTTTCTTCCTTTTTATTTGAATTCAATCAAATAATATTCTCCACATCCCCAACCTTCTTTTTTTTTTTGCATGACTAAGTAGTTTAAGGTCAACATTTTTCATAAGAAGTTGCTTAGAAATAGCCTTGGGTTCAAATAAAATACACATGATTTTCCCGTTTCCACCAATAAATCCCAATGGATTTTAATACTGAAACGGAAATCAATGCGAAACTATTGGAGTAAGACCAATTTATTCATCTTAATCTACCAAATTCGGATACGATATGTTTAATACAAGGGAGATTGATGCTAGCAAAACACAACCATCTTAATTTTTTTTTTTTTTTTTT
>Ga0041059_1001965_pt1 | contig 15816 bp, 18 predicted proteins | sample AraColnosormetaG_FD_56232 | JGI IMG/M metagenome (GOLD analysis project Ga0041059, IMG submission 56232) | Arabidopsis roots microbial communities from North Carolina, USA - Col MF nosort | ecosystem: Host-associated > Plants > Roots > Unclassified | place: USA: North Carolina | collected...
CACTCTAGCCACTCTTGAGTATCTTCTTCAGAAGCTTCTCCCAGACTCTTGCCTTCTTCCCTCCAGCTCTCAGTCTTCTTCTCATACAAGCTAGGGGAATCCTGAGTCTATCACAAAACTAGTGAAGAAATTTCTTAAGAGTCTTCCTCGAAAAAAATTCATTCACATAGTTCCATCAATCTTAACACTAACATGTTCGAGGATATTTTAGGACGACTGAAAGTTTATGAAGAGTGAGTCATAGAAGAAGAAGAACCGCAAGAAGATCAAGGCAAGCTTCTATACTCAAACCAGGATTATCAATCGAATCAAGAATACAACAGAGGAAGAGGTCGCAGAGGACGGAACAGAGGTAGAGGTTGTGGAGGACGTTTTAACAATGGTGGAAGAGATACATCAAAAGTAACGTGTTATCGATGTGATAAGTTAGGTCACTACGCCTCTAATTGTCCTGACTAATTACTTAAGTTGCAAGAAGCTCTAGAAACAGAGAACAGTGACACCCGAGAAGCCGATGACCTTATGATGCATGAAGTAGTGTACTTGAATGAAAAGAATTGCGTGCCGAGCAAGTATGAGAAGAACACAGTGGATGAGTACATTTGTTACCTTGATAATGGAGATAGCAACCACATGATAGGGGATCGAAGATACTTCAATAAAATTGATAGCTCTATCACAGGAAAGGTCAGATTTGGTGATGACTCATGCATTGATATTAAGGGAAAGGGCTCAATCTCGTTCATTGATATCAATGGTAAAGCAAGGATCATGATCATGACTTGAAGAGTAACATTATCAGTTTGGGACAGGCTACAGAATCAGGGTGTGACATAAGAATGAGAGGAGATCACTTAACAATGCACGATTACGAGGGTAAACTTCTCGTCAAAGAAGACAGATCAAGAGATCGGCTTTACAAAGTGCATATGAGGATGATGAATACGGCTGCATCTCTAAACCTTTCAAAGATAAGCGAGAGTAGCAGGTAGCATGCTAGAATGGGGCATATAAATTTCGATACAATAAAGTCAATGATACAAAGAAAGCTTGTTAATGGAGTATCATGTGTCGAGATACAAAAGGAAATATGCATCTCGTGCTTACTCGGAAAGCAAACTTGGAGAGTATTCCCGCAAGCAACGTTATATCGAACAACTCAAGTTCTAGAGTTAATTCACTTAGACCTTTGTGGTCCTACAACACCGAGTACTACAGCTGGAAATAAGTACGTCTTTGTCCTCATATATGATCACTCTCGATATATGTGGACAATACTATTGAAAGAAATGGGAGAAGCCTTTGAGAGGTTCAAGAAATTTAAACAATCGGTGGAAAAAGACTTAGAAGTTACCATAAAAACATTTAAAACTGATAGAGGAAAAGAGTTCTTATCACAAGATTTCAATAGTTTTTGCAAAGATGTTGGTATACAAGGGCATCTCACGGCACCCTACACACCACAACAGAACGGTGTGGTTGAAAGATGTAATAGAACACTAATGGAGATGGCTCGGAGTGTTCCAAAACATGTAAAATGCACACTTATCAACTCCCCCAAATTTAGTATTTGCTTGCCATAAAGCAAACAATTAAGAACAAGCTGGAGGTGAGGTTTGAAAGCGGAGACTCAGAGCCAAAGCACCAGATAAATTAGATGAAATCAATGTTCAAGTTGGTAGTTCTAAGCTGCGATATGATCGAATTCTACTTAAAACGTTAGCCATGCCTTGTTATCAATCAATCCGACTCTTATGCTCTACCTACACATGTTTTCAAATCTACCAATCTCTTTAACATTCATTAGTTCTAGAACGTGAATCAAGCAATGCATCATCAATGAACTCATTTGGTTAAGGTAAAGGTCAAGAGACAAAGATGATCCCTTACAGAATAGGCTTCAGTAACAGGGGATCTCTAAAAAATGATTAAGCTTTAGTAGAATGCTAAAGGTAAGTCCGAAGCTATGCATACAGAGATAAGATCCCATCTACCCAGAGTATAACAAATGAAGCTCTAATGGTAATCCCATCTCCAATCCCAATATAAGAACTTAACTCTACTCTTTGCATTCATGAATCTTTTAAGACATTTTTCTAATCATTCTTTTCTTTTCTCTTAACTCTAGGAGAAGCTTTCTCAACACTGATACATCTAGCGAATTTGGATTTCTTTAACAACTAAGGGTTCCTGTTTTTAAAATTTAAAATTAAGGGCTTTTGCCCTTCTTCATTAGCTAACAAGAACTCTTTTCTTTACAAATCCCAAAACATTTATTAGACTTTTTCTGCTTCTTTAGCTTACTTCACCTAGAGTCTTTTACCTTTTTTATCAATGAATCAACCCTTTTTTTTTTTTAGACACATCCCAACCCAAAGTATAAGCGCTTACCTAGTCCTATCTAGTCCAGAAAATGCGATGTAGAACTACATGAGACACTATCTCTGTCGTTACAAACCTAACACTTTCTACCAATCTAAATCGGAATAAAACCTCACAAACACTCACAAGTGATATAGGGCTTGAAAGAAAGTTTATGTTTGGGTTCGGGTTAACTGATCTAATAACGAGAGTCAGTTACTTGGATTAACAAGAGTGATCAAAATGAATAAGAATGCAACACACACTTCCTGAGCCCTCCCCCAAACTTAAATCACACAGTCCACTGTGTGACTAAACTTGGAAGAGAGTACTCAGGACAAATCAAATCACAGAAACAAAATAAAGAACAAATCACAAGAGATGATATAATACAATGGAGAAGTGAGGCGCTTACCTCAGTCGAAGAATGAACGAAGTTGGTCGTCAATGGTTGCATGTGATTGCTCCGAGGCCATAGAAGAATCGCCCTGTTCTGTATCAGCTCTAGCATGTGGGTACTCGATCTCATCAGCTCTGTGGCGGCCAGCACCGCTTGAGGATACTCGACCTCTCTTCTTCTACCGCGGTCGCGTAAACTACGAGATTGCAGAAGTCGTCTGTTCCTGCTGCTAGATCGAGTAAGTTTGGTCCTCCTCTTTCTCCCAAATTCACGAGGCTCGAATGATGAATGCCTCGCAGGGACATGCATAATCTCTTGCTCAGTAGGCTCAGGCCTGCGCCGACTTGTCTCAGGCGCATCATATCTCCTCGAGGGCATGTCCTGAGGGAGCTGTCCATGCGGAATAGCTGTAGTGGTAGAGGAGCAGCTTAGCTTGTCCTTCAGAAACTTGATAGCTTTGAGGCACTTGGCAAGTAACTTATCATGTTTCTTACACCACTTCTGCAACTTGTTGTTGTTCCTGTGAGCTTCACTCAAACTCTTGCTTTCCCTCGCTGGAGGTACATGCTCACTGAAATGAGACATGCTCGTGTCAAACTCCGCTTCATCTATTTCATCTGTCTCATCAACTTCTTCTATTGTAGCTCCTTCCGTGTGACTGATCTCCTCAGTTGGCGGACTGCCCTTGAAATAAAGATCTTCAAGCGTAGGCTAGAAGTCAATATTCCTGCCCTCGAGAATCCTGGTAGCGTCAATGTAGGGGAGAAAAATGTTGGCGATTCTGATCGATGAATGCTTGAACCTGTAGCTGTGGAAGTTGCCAACCATGTCATGCTCCAAGAACTCACATCGGCGTAAATGATCCAAATCTATCATTCTCGGCTCTAACCCCTGTTTCTTGAGCGGTACTCCACAAGCTTCGAGAATCGGCGTCACAACGCCACCTACGCATAGTGTTCCTCTCACTTTCTTCTTGCAGTTTGTCAACGCCCATTTCCTGTATCCACACAGGTGGATCAACAGAAGCATTACTGGTGGCGCGTCATTGAGATCACCTCTCAGGACCTTCTTTCCCTTTGTACGGTGGAGAATGCTTGTAAGTGCGGAATCTATCACATCCATGTCTGTGTTAGACACGATGTCTGTAGACTCCCTGGAGTAAAGAACATTGGCTACTTAGCACTGAAAGTAGCGAATCAATGGACTCCAGATTTGGTTGCTCTTGGACCGGGCAGAGTTTAGCGGTACATTGTTCCCAATAGTAGCCCACAAATCCTTAAAGTCTCCCTGTCAAACTTGGGCTTGGTTCCCTTTCCACTATGGAAACCAAACAGTTCTTTCAACTTCTTGATCGACAACTGATAGCGCTGCTCATCCACTGAAAATGTCAAGAATCCCAATCTCATGGTGTCTAGCTCAAATTCTGTGAGACCCTGATACATCTCCACTTGCATTGTGGAGAGAAACTTGATCGTCTCCTCCTTGTAGGCAGCGTATGGGTAAGACATGAGTGTCTCCAGATGACACTTCACGAACAGATGCTGCACGTCCTCAAGTAACCCCAGCTGGGCTAAATTCTCATAGCAGGGATAGCTCATTCCCCAAAAATCGTTCAGCTCAAAGAATCTGATATACTCCTCCACTGTAACCTCGTCAGGTTTGTTCAACAGCTTTGTCTCCTTGCGCCATGACTCTGGCTCATACTCAGTTTCGATGTCCTCATCAATCAACTCATATCTACTCGACATCGCTCTCTTTCCTCTAGCGATTTCAGCTATCGAGCGTTCTATTTCTATCCTGAAGCTTTCGTAAATGTGTTCTTCTCTCTCTGGTCTAGTTGACCAAGACTCAGCTTCATCTACATTATATTCAGGATCCACAGAGGATTCCCTACTTTAGTTTCTCATGACGAAACCTGAAATTAGATGGAACACAAAGAAAAATGTTAATACGTTAGTCCCAACAAAACCAAAACACAAACCAATCGAGTATACCGGTCAAGTAAACTGGTCAAGTAAACCGTTTTTTTTTTTTGGTTTGGTGAATTGTTGATCGAGTGATTCCTTGAGTGAGTGAATGGAGTGTTCTCCGCGATCGAGTGAGGTTGAGAGGCGAGACTTCTTGTGGGATTCATTGGTGATACGCGATCGAGTGTTGCTAGTGAAGAGTGAGACGAGGTCGAGTGATCTTGTGAGGTCGAGTGAAGCTAGTTTCGTGGTTGTGAGATAGAGTGAAACGGCGGTCGAGTGAATCGGTTGTTGATGGTGGCGTCTTCCTTCTTCTTCTCTTTTGATTCGGGAGCGAGTTGATTTGAGAATGAGATGATGGTCGAGTGAACTAATGGAGCTTGAGCGGTGAGGAGCAGTGGAGAAGTCGAGTGATTGTTTCGGTGAGAAGAGAAAACGGTGGCAGTTGGTCGAGTGACTGGAACAAAGCGGTGGAAAACGATGAGGCTATGAGGGAGCTGCAGTCGAGTGTTGTTGGTGGCGAGATAAGGTGAGAAGTGGCGATGTGATGAAGATGGTGATGAGAGATCGAGTGAATGCGCGACGTCGAGTGGGTTGAAGAGGCGATGTGATGAGCTTTCGTGGGGAAGAGAGCAGTGGCGTTGGAAGCGATAGAGAGATGATGAGCTTGAAGGTGATATTTGTTCAGCGGTCGAGTATATGAAGAGAGATGGTGACGTGATCGAGTGAAGGTTGTGAGGATGATGATATCGATTGAAGTCGAGTGTTTTTATGGGGAGAGAAGCTGGAGTGGTCGAGTTGAGAGATGAAGTCGAGTAGTGAAGGTGAGGATAAGGTTGCGTAGTGATCGAGTGGAGAGATGGGTGTGAAGAGATTCCATGTCTCTTGGTCTGCTGCATGGAGGACATGGGCGTCAGTGGTGGGTCCCACTATGGCTTCTTGTCTTTCTTCTGTGCTCTCTGTTTACAGGAAAAACCTCAGGAAATCCCGCAATCCTTTGTAAACTTGATAAACTCCCTATAAGACTTTGTAGCTTCTGTTGGTCGAGTAAAATGATGATTTAAAAATTTATGGGTTTTAAACATCACTCATATTCGACCAATATACTCGAGTGCAAGGTCTCCAAGTGCAATTGAAAGTTTTAAAAAAATTTGCAATCCACTATACTGTGTAATTGATCTCTAGGCCGTCTGTAGAGTAAGAGTTTTGAATTTTCACTCTTCCTTCAAGTTATTCCTCTATTCCTGAGAACAACAAACACAACGAAAACAAATCCAAAATACCAAGAAAAGAAAAATTTATTCACAGAGATACTCATGGGACTTCCTCCCAAGTGAGCTTGTTTAAAGTCTCTTGCGTGACTCCTCACACTTATCAAGAAGAAAATTAATGATAGAGAGGGTCTGCATAATCCTCTCTAATATCATCATCATACTTAGCGTCCTCTCTGGAGAGGTGTGCAGCAAATTACTCAATTCGCCTTTCTCCAAAATAGGCTTCTTTGTCTTCTAGAGGGTAATCTATCTCTTCAGACCATCTTGAAGTGAACTTTTTTCTCGGAAGTGTCAATCCCGCCTTTAGGTTAGGCTTCTTTCTACATCTGATCCAGCTTACTCTTAAGTTCCTCAACAGTGTGGGCTAGCTCCTCTATAGTTTTCTCTTGCTTATCAGACCTCTTTTTAAGCTCTTTTACTCTTTCAGTCTCATATCCTTCTCCTGCAATCACTCTATTGTCTTCAGAGGTCTTTCCATCTTCTGTTAACCTTTGTGGAGTTTTGTTGATGTCAAACTGAAGCTTGATATGCTTTCCAAGGTTGAGATTTATTTTCCCTTCCTGACATCTATCACTGCTCCCACTGAGGCTAAGAAAGGTCTTTCAGGATTAGAGGATCCTTATGCTCTTCTTCCATATCCAGCACAACGAAGTCTGTAGGCACTTCCACTCCATTAACCATGATGGGTAAATCTTTTAGCATGCGAAAGGGTTTTCTTGAAGACCTATCTACAAGGATCAAAGTCAGGTCACAAGGCCTATACTAAATGAATTCCAGCCTCCTTGCCATAGAGAGTGGCATTAAACTGACAAAGGCTCCGAGATCGCACAGGCAATTACTGAAAGCTAATTCCCCAATGGAACATGGTAGAGTAAAAGATCCAGGATCTTCTAACTTTTCTTGAACAATCCTCTTATCAGCAGCTCGAGACGGATTAGCATCACAATCATCATCTGAATCATGATACATCTTGATCCTTTACAGTATCAGATTTCTCACATCTTTGTGAGGGTGAGGAATCAGGTTGAGAACTTCCATCAGTGGCATCACTGCTTCAATCTCGTCAAGTTGTTTCTCTGAAACAGATTTGTATCTCTCCATCCAGGCTTTCTTGAATTTCCATGGAAGAGCACGTGAGGGTAATGGAGTAGGTTTGAAACGTTTTACCATTCTCTCAATTATAGATGCTTTTTCTTCTGAGGTGGATTGAATGTGATGGCGAGAACCAACAGAATGGTTGAATTCAACAACAGAGACATCAATCTGAGTAGAGGGCTCCCCTTCTTGAACATCATTGTCCCCAGTGATTAAGTTAGGAACAGGTCGAGTTGGCAGCTCTCGATCCTGGCGGATAGTGATGGCGTGAGCAGTTGCATACTCCTTTAGATTTTGTATGGACTTCCTTGGAAGTCCTGTAACTTTGGGAGCAGAGGTAGATGCGGATTGTTCCTCCAAGTATCTGACTTTTGTATTCAATGCCTCCACTTTGGCATTCAGGTCATTGTAGCTACAGTCCAGCTTATGGTGCAATTCAGATAACATCTTTGCAATTTCCATGGAGCTAGATGCTTGTCCTTGTAGCAACTGTTGTACCATCTGTTTCATTTAGCTTCAGGAGCAGCAGGACTTTGGTGTTGATGAGGAGCAAACCCAGGTGGTGGTGGTTGCTGGTAGTTCCCCTGAAATTGTTGCTTGGGAACAAAACCTTGATTGTAGGGAACAAAAGGTTTGTTTGGGCCTTGTTGTTGCTATGGAGGGTACACTTGATCCTGAAGATTAACAACGTTGGTGCTGCGATAAGAGAGGTTGGGGTTGTTCGTCTTGAAGTTGTTGTACCCTTTGTAGCCACCTTGGTTGTTGATGTAGCTAACTTCTTCTAACTGGTTCCCCTCCCCATCTTGGACTTGATACTGGTCGTCATCAACAAGGAAGTGCACATGCCTCTGCTGGCTAAGAAGAATTTTGTCCAGCTTGTCATTCAGCGCTTTGATCTCCTTCCTGTGTTTATCATCATAATCAGTTGTGCCTCTGATGGTTCTGTCGCAGTCCTCATTGTAATTTCCATCTGACTGAGCTAGGTTCTCAACCAATTCCCAGCCTTCTTTAACATCTTTGTTGTGGAAATTACCATTGCTGGCGGTATCCAGAAGCATTCTGATCCGTGGTAGAACTCCTCTGTAAAGAGTGCTGAGCAGAGAGGCTTTCTTGAAGCCATGATGAGGGCATTGGTTGGTGTAGCCTTTGAAACGCTCCCATGCTTCACAGAAGCTTTCACCAGTCTTCTGTGAAAAACCAGAAATCTCATTTCTGAGTCTTGCAGTTCTGGCGTTGGAGAAGAACTTTGCTAGAAAAGCCTTCTTGCAATCATCCCAGGTGGTGATTGAGTCATGGAACAGATTATTTTCCCAGATGTGTGCATTGTCGCCCAAGGAGAATGGAAACAACCGGAGCTTGAATCCGTTTTCACTGACATCATTGATTTTTGTTAGGTTGCAGAGTCTATCAAATTCATCCAAGTGGTCGAGTTCCCCAGAATCATCGAGATGAGACCACTCTTGATCTCGAAGTTGTTGTTCTGGATAGCAGGAGGTGCAATTCCTTTCCTCTGACGGTGGTTCCTTGGTGCATCTCCAACACCAATATTTGCAGGGCCATTCTGTTGATTTTGTTTGTCAGCCATTTTGAGTGATTTCTGGGGTAAAAGGTTGACTGTGTTTCTCCTTTCTCTGAGTTCGCGAGCGATGCGGTCAATGTTATCGTTGAAAAGAAGGTTCTGGTTGCATGTTGATCAAGTTTGCATACAGTAGAGGTGTACCTGGATCAAGAAGACAACAAGAAAATCACAAAGTCAGTAACAGAAATAAAAATTGAAAAAGAACTTGGTCTATGCAAGTCTGAAATCTCAAATGTAACAAACAAAAACCCAATGACAACGGCGCCAAATTGATAATATGTCTTTTTTCAATTATCCTAAAACACCAATAATCTCGTTGTAGTACTGAAGGTTGTCAATCGAAATGAGTGTGATGCTAGCAATTAAGATGCAATCAAAGTTCACAGAGGGTCAAGCCAAGCAATAACAGGTTTTGGTGTGTTCTAGCAGTCCTAAGTGAAGATGCAGGAGACAGAAATTTAAGCAGAACAGTAGAAACACTCGACCAACACAGCTTGTTGCCAAGCACTGGGTGTGATCGAATGACAAATCGAGTAACAGATAGAAAATGTAACAGAGATACTCGACTGCACAGTCAGACAACTAAGTGGTCGAGTATCAGGTCGAGTAACAAGAGAGAAATGCAAAAACTAAACAACAGGTAATAAGATGCAGTAAACAACAGTAGAGTAAACAAAGAAATCAATCAGATAAAGAATTCCCGAGGATGGGGTAATTGAGTAGTTTCGTTTCCTCAGTTTACAGGTAATTGACATGCTCAATAAATTATCCCTAGCCAACAAGTTCGGTAACCAAATCTAAGTGCCACTGCAACAGAGACCCTCAAGTTAAACTTGTCCCAGACTCAATCACCATTGACGAGAGCTAACCTAACAGGCATTACGAATCAAACAAGTTAAAGCCAAAACGCTCCCTAAAACCAATACCTTGGTACAGAGCCAAGAATCTCTGGAATTAGTGGTTCAGACATTTCATCGAACACCTTTTGGGCGCGGAAATGTCTGAGCTCAAATTCTAGTTGATCAGAAAGCAATAGGCATTAAGAACAACTAATCCAGAAAGGATCTATAAATCAAACTCAACCACCTAGCATACTGAGAATTCTAAACTACTCTAACCCATCCTCAGAAACCTATTCACTACTCACACATCATTGTAGAAGACATAAACGATGAACATAATGAAAACATAATAGCAACAGAGTAATAGCAAGATGATAACAAGATGAACAACTTAGTAAATGATATTGAAAAGCAAATACTGAATACTGAATAGATTAAGAGAAATGAGGATTACAAAATGTCAAGAACACAGTGTCTGCGGAATAAAACTTAGATTTTACAAAAATGTAAAATACATGCTACTTATAGCAAAATATTGCGTAATCCTAATACTCAAAACGACCCAGTATTGGGACGGATTAAGAACGGTACTCGACCCAGGTGGTTGAGTGAATGGTCGAGTGATAAGCTGGAGTCTTCTTTTCTTCCTTGTGCTCGAGTGTCTGGTTGAGTGCGGAATGGAGAAGACTCTGGAGCTTGCAGTCGAGTATGCAGTCAAGTTATAGAGATGGTGATACCCGGCTTGAAGGTAGAGTGATCGAGTGAACGTGATGGAGTTACTCGACCAATTGGTCGAGTGGTGTGATTGAGTGATGGTTAGGTATTGAGGTGATGATACTCGACCAGGGGGTCGAGTGGTGTGATCGTGTGACTCTCATGGTGGTACTCGACCAGGGGGTCGAGTGGTGACGTGAAGTGATGAGTTCTTCTACTCGACCGGGTCGAGTGGTTTGTTAAAGATGTGGAGCCATCTACTCGACCAATGGGTCGAGTGTTCTGCTGTGATCAGGTCCGCTTCTTCCAATTAGCTCGCCCAACAGCTCTAAATCACCTGGAAACAACACAAATATGTAACATGCATGCAAAACTATCCTAAACGTGCAAAGTGATGACAAATGATGAGAAATGATATAAAACAGTGATGATATGATGCTAAGACAAATGGATGCTCAAAACATGTAAAATGCACACTTCAAGAAGACTAGGATGACGGTACTCGAGCTTGTGGTCGAGTATGTTGATTTGATTAGGTCCACTTCTTCCAATTACCTCACCAGCAGCTCCAAATCACCTCAAAACAACATAAATATGCAATATGCATGCAAAACTATCCTTAACATGCAAAGTGATGACAAATGATGAGAAATGGTATAAAACAGTGGTGATATGATGATAAAGTGATGACAAATGGATGCTCAAAACATGTAAAATGCACACTTATCATCATATCACCACTGTTTTATATGGACTAACAAGAGTGGTAGATAAGTGTGAATTTTACATGTGTTGAGCATCCATTTGTCATCACTTTATCATCATATCACCACTGTTTTATACCATTTCTCATCATTTGTCATCACTTTGCATGTTTAGGATAGTTTTGCATGCATATTGCATATTTATGTTGTTTTAAGGTGATTTGGAGCTTCTTTAAGCTAATTGGAAGAAGTGGACCTGATCAAATCAACATAGTCGACCACGAGCTCGAGTACCGCCATCCTGGTCTTCTTGAAGTGCTTGGTCATGACCTCCGCAGCTAGTCACTCGACCGCAACACTCTCGTTCACGATACTCGACCAGGGTCGAGTAAAAGGCATCACCACTTCTCACCACCACTCGACCCCTTGGTCGAGCATTACCATCTCTACTTCTCCCCATCCACTCGATCACTACCACTTGATGTCATTTGAGTATTAGGGTTTCAGAACATTTTGCTATAAGTAACTTGTGTTCTTGACATTTTGTAATCCGGATTTCTCTTAATCTATTCAATATTTGCTTTACATTTCGTTTACTAAGTAGTTCATGTTGTATCATTTTGTTATTACTTTGTTGCTATGATGTTTTCATTCATGTCATCGTTTATGTTTTCTGAAATGAAGTCTGAGTAGTGACTAGGTTTCTGAAGATGGGATAGAGTAGTTTAGAATCCTCGGTCTGTTAGCTGGTTGAGTTTGATATATAGTCCCTTCTGGAATAGTTGTTCTTAATGCCTATTGCTTTCTGATCAATTGAAATTTGAGCCCAGACATTTCCGCACCATATAAGTGTTCGATAAAATGTCTGAACCACTACTTCTAGAGATTCGTGGCTCTGTACCAAGGTATTGGTTACAGGGAGCGTTTTGGCTTTAACTTGTTGATTCGTAATGCCTGTTAGGTTAGCTCTCGTAAATGGTGATTGATTCTGGGAATACTTTAACTTGAGGATCTCTGTTGCGGTGGCACTTAGATTTGGTTATCGAACTTGTTGTCTAGGGATATTTTATTGAGCATGTCAATCACCTGTAGACTGAGGAAACTAACTATTCTATTACCCAATCCTCGGGAATTTCTCATCTAATTGATTTCTTTGTTTACTCTGTCATTGCTTACTCCTCGCTTAGCTTTTGCATTTTAAAGATGTTATCATTCATATACTCGACTACACCCAATTGTCGTGTAACAGACTGTGCAGTCGAGTATCTTTGTTACTGTCTCTGCTATTTACTCGACTTGTCACTCGACCACACCTAGTGCTTGGCAACATGCTGTGTTGGTCGAGTGTTTTAACTGTTTCTACTTGAATTTCTGTTTCCTGCATGTTCATTTAGGACTGCTAGAAACTCCAAACCTGTTATTGCTTGCCTTGACTATGTGAACTCTGATTGCATCTTGATTACTAGCATCACACCCATTTGGATTGACAACCTAAAATACTAGGACGACAGGATAGTGTTTTAGGATTAATTGACTAAAAACCTATTATTAGTGGTTAAAATGAATAAGAAAATCCATGTATTTTAGGGTATCCATGAGTTGAAATTTGATACAGACATGATAATTAAAAAATCAGATTCAGGTTCAAATTGATAGGGAATGGTATCAAATCATGACAGTGTGATCGAGTATAGTAATCTAGCTTAAATCAAACAATCCTTTGTGTTACTAAACTTGGAAGAGAGTACTCAGGACAAAACACATCACAAAAACAAAATAAAAACACGAGATGGTATAGTACAATGGTGAAGTCAGGTGCTTACCTCTGTCGAAGTATGAACAGAGTTGGTCATCAATGGCTGCCTGTGATTGCTCCCAAGCAATGAAAGTGTCGCCCTGTTCTGTCTCAGCCCCAACTCCCTGAGGATACTTGACCTCATCGCCTCTTCTGCGGCCAGCACCGCCACAAGGATACTCGACCTCTCTTCTTCTTTTGCGGCCAGCATGGCGGTCGAGTGATCTCCTCGAGTTGATAAGGCATGATCTGCTGCTAGAGCGAACGAGCATAGCCTTCTTCTTCTTCATGTGCTCCCGAGACTCGAATGATGAATGTGTAGCTGGGAAATGTGAGACCCTCTGCTCACTAGGCTCAGGCCTGTGTTGACTCGGCTCAAGCTCGTCAAATCTCCTCAATGGCATGTCCTGAGGAGGCTGTCCCTGCAGAATAGTTGTAGTGGAAGTGGAGCAGCTTAGCATGGCCTTCAAAGACTTGATAGTCTTTAGGCATTTGATAATGAACTTGTCTTGCTTCTTGCACCACTTCTGCAACTTGCTATTGTTTCTGTGAGCTTCACTCAAGCTCTTACTCTCCCTCGCTAGAGCTACGTGCTCACTGAAATGATACATGCTTGAATCATACTTCTCCTCATCCGTCTCACCGATCTCATCCTCAGTACCGTCTTGCATCCTCATCTATCAGCTAAGCGTTCTTGTAATAGAGGTTCTCAAGCGCAGGTGTGAAATAAATGTTATCTCCCTCTATTATGCGTCTAAGCTTAGGACTGGGGGGAAGGATGTTGGCTTTCTTGTTTGTAAAGTGCTCAAACTTGAAACGATGCCTGTCGTCGACCATTTCCAACTCGAGGATTTCGTAGTGTCGTAGATGCTCGAGATCCATTGCTCGTGGCTCAAGTCCATCAGATGTGATTGGGACTCCACAAGCGATAAGAATTGGTGTCAGAACCCCTCATCTGCAAAGAGCGCCTCGTGCTCTCTTGTGGTTATTGCTGGTAGCCCAGCTCTTATATCCACACATGTGGATCAGAAGAAGTATAGAGAGAGGAGTGTCATTGATTTCACCTTGGAGAGAAATACCGTTCTTGGTTTGGCGGAGAGTACTTCTGAGAGCCATAGTGATCATCTCCATATCAAAGTTGGTGACAGTCCCTGTTATCTCTCTAGAGTAGAGGACATTGGCCACAGAACGCTGGAAGTACCTGATGAAAGGATTGCATATCTGGTTGCTCTTGGATCTAGAAGAATTTAGTGGTACAGAGCTGCCAATGGTGATCCATAAATCCTTCCACTCATCTCTGTCATACTTGGGCTTGGTTCCCGTTCCACTGGGAAACCAAACAATCCTTCCAAACGCTTGATTGACATCATATAATCCTGACCATACACAGAGAATCTCAAGAATCCCAATCCTTCACTTTCCAAATCATTAAAGGTCATACCTTGGTGGAGCTCCACTTGTAGTGTGGAAAGGAACTGAATTGTTTCTTCCTCGTAGGCTACATATGGGTAAGCCATCAGAGTGTCCAGGTGACAACTCTGGTACATGTGCTGAAATCCTCCAGTAATCCAAGCTGTGCTAGGGTAGTTGAGCAGGGATACTTTGTGTTGTAGAACTCATTCAGCTTGAAGAGTCTGATATACTCCTCAGCTGGCAATAACCCAGGCTTGTGTAGAGGTTTTGTGGCTCTATGAGAATGCTCAGGCATATACTCGACCTCCATCTCCTCGTCTATCAGCTCATACCTCTCTGTCACTGCTCTCTTCCCTAGAGCTATCTCAGCTCTTCTCCTGAAATTCTCATATTCCCTCTGTTCTCTTTCCGGTCTTAAAGATGAAAACTCAGCCTCATCCAAGTTATAGTCGGAATCAATTGACGAACCGCCACTATAGTTGCTCATAATGATCCTGAAAAAGATTGAGAACTCAAAACTCAAATGTCAATAGGTTAGTCTCAAAAAAAACTATGAAACCGGAATTGTTCTCAAGAATTAACAAAAAGGACTAAACTGGTCGAGTGTAACCCAGTACTCGAGTAAGCTGACGTGTTCACAAGCTCTTCTTTCATGATTGGAATCAAGTTGCATAGAGTGGTGGTCGAGTAAAACTGGTGATGTCGAGTGGATCTGCTAAATGAGAGCACCAGCGATCGAGTAAACTCTCAGTCAACCGGAATTATCGTTTGGAATCTTGAATCTGGTCTAGTGTTCTTGAGGTTTCGACGGCCAAACTGATTCTACTCGATGGTGAATAAGATGGTGAACTCGATTGCGGCGGCGTAGCGGCTGTCGAGTGACTCTTCGAAGTTACTTAGATTCCAGAGGGGATGAATGTGCTTTCGATGGGGTTAAAACTGGTGCTACTCGACCAAGGACGAGTCGGCGTACTCGATTGCGACGGTGAAATACTTCTCTTCCGCAGCAGTCGAGTAATCTTGTTGAAATCGAGTCTTGGAGATGGTGAACTTGAGAGGCGGCGAAGTGTTTATTTTCCTCAGAGGTCGAGTAAATTTCTTTAGTGTTTTGAAGGAATGAAGGCGATTTCAAAAGGAATGGTGGAGATTAAATTTGTATTTCTCTCTCCATCTTATCCTCAGTGAGAAAACGCGTGTGGTCCACGCTATGTTGTTTTGTCATTAAGCTCAGTTCCCTGTTGACTGCAAAACCTCAGGAAATCCTAAAATCCTCTGTAAGTCTCTGTAGCCTCTATTGGTCGAGTATAAGGTTGAATTTTTGGGTCAAAACAACAACACACTCGATTTCCACCGCTGGTCGCCATATGGCTTATTACGGTCGAGTACGAGGTCGAGTATAAAGGCTCAGAATCATCAAGTTTACTCGATTATATTTCCTCATCAGCATGTGGCCAGTGTGATCGAGTGACATGTTGAAGCTCCAACTGAAACCTTGTTTATACTCGATTGCACAGAGACACTCGATCTCTACATCATGTGGTCAAGTGAATTTTTGAGGTTGAATCCATTGCACTTAAACATTAGCAGTTATCTCCTGAAACCACTAGTAAAATGCATCAAAAATTACAAGGAAAACAAAAATATGTACAGAGAAAGGCATGGGACTTAAACC
>Ga0041059_1001966_pt1 | contig 15809 bp, 20 predicted proteins | sample AraColnosormetaG_FD_56232 | JGI IMG/M metagenome (GOLD analysis project Ga0041059, IMG submission 56232) | Arabidopsis roots microbial communities from North Carolina, USA - Col MF nosort | ecosystem: Host-associated > Plants > Roots > Unclassified | place: USA: North Carolina | collected...
ATTATTAGCGATTGTCGCTGTAATTGGTCGCTGAGTCCAGCGACAGACAAACGAACAATGTATGTTGTCGCTGGTTGCTGTCGCTGGTTGCTGTCGCTGGTTGCTGTCGCTGGTCGCTGGTCGCTGTCGCTGGATCCAGCGACAGGGAAATGAACAGGGCCTTAATCGCCGTTTTTGGTATCTCAACTCTTGATCGTGTCTCTCCATTACTATTTAGGTTTTTAGTAATTTTTCTCTGGAAAATCTGAAGACTAATGTATATAGAGGAAGAAAGCGAGAGGGACTACTAAAGCGTGCTTGAGAAGTTGCCAAATAAATTTTGTTATAAACGCACCGTAATATCTGTAAGCGTTTTTGGTTTGGTATCGATTGATTTTCTATAAATGTTTAAATTCCCATTAATATGCATTTATGATACGTTTAACGAACTGTTAGACGAATCATTAAGTAAGGAATATACCTAACGAAAAAATCTACGGACCCTAATCATGCTTTTGGAACCTTCCCATGAAAAAACTTATTGGCTCTCTTATTCACTTCTTTTTAAATAGCCAATCAAAATTTAACAATATATGTAATATTATATTTTGAAATAAATCAAAATTCAAATTAGAAAATAAAATAAATTAAGGAAACATAATATGTATATTTAAAATTGATTATATTTCGGTTTGGGCTTATAAATTAGTATTATGGTTTAGATTTTACAATTAAACAAAACCATTTGTTAGTTTTAGTTTATAAAAGAGTGTTTATTGTTTATGATTTAAAAGGAGGTGAAGAATTGTTCTCTTCCCATCTTTTAATTTTAGCTTTGTCGATCATGTGTTAATTCCCATTTGTAATTTACTTCTTCTTTGTTTTGTTTTCTAAATTACACAGAAATTTGAGTTTGATGAAATAAAAAAGAGCTACCGTGCGCTAGTGCTTTTTCCATCATCTAAATTACACTGAGAAAAAGGTTGAAATAAAAAACTAACAATGAAAGAAACCCCAAAGGTGTTACTACCTACTAGAAACCCCAAAGGCCTATAGTGTCTCAAAATTCTTAAAAATATCAGATGGAATGTATTTCAAAACAAACTAATGTCTTTGATGATCCAAGCAGAAATTAAAGAGAATAATAATCCCTGAAAAAGTTCTCATCAAAGCCTCCAGAAAACAGTTAAACCGCCATAATTGTTGTAGTCGTCCCAATTGTCATCATTTCCATCAGCATTCTCTTCTTCACTGAAAAACTGCTCAGTATTCCACATCCTGATCATCTCTCGGCGCGTCATAGCTTCAAGAACCATATAACAAAGTCAAATACAACAATACAGTGCAAGTTTAAGAAACAAAGGAGTAAATAAGAAAGTTAACATCATTTTTGGATTTGCCATTTGCTGATCAATATATTCTTCATAGCTAGGCCAACGACGACCTTCTTCATCAGAATAGTAATTACATGTATCTACTTCAAAATCATATTCCGGTTCATTATAATCATAATCATCATAATAACCATGTCCCGTTAGTAGGCAACCAGAAGAGCAAGTCTTTTGGTCATTCTTCCATTCAACCTCACATTGGTAACAAAACTGATATCCACATCTACACAATGAATGCACAAAGTTTAACATTACGAAATGAAAGTACTCGAATGATGTAGAATAATCGAGTTAAATAAATATATACCTGCAAGTCATGTGGTTGCAGGCATGAGAAAGTTCGATCATGTGCCTACACATTTTACACTGACGCCATTTTTTGTCCTTTGCTAGAGACTTTAGCTTCAACTCATCAACTAGAGGGTCATGGTGAAGTTTTTTGTACTCAGCACACGACAAATCAGAATGTGATGGTACTTTGCAATCAATGCAGAAGAGTCCACAACATTTGACACAAGAACGGTCATTGGATAGGTCGGATTCACTAGAAAGCTCGGTTTTGGACATTAGCATTGAGCAGTTTGGATATGGGCAATAGATTCTCTCTGCAGCGGGAATCGAGTCCTCTTTCATCTTTTGTTTCCACATCTCAATCAGCTCTAATGTCAAAACCTTGCTACAGCTTTCAAGGGTGAGCTTAAACTTGCATCCATCATCAAGGCATGTGGGCACAGTTCCGCTTAGGAGCTTCACTTCCACATACTGTTTCACACAAGGAAAGCAATGACGGTGAACGCATTTTTCCGTGGTAAAGAACATGCGCTCGCCCTCGGTTTCTTCAAAACAAATGCTACATATCTCTGCCTTCACATCGTCCCTTGAAACTATGGCTTCTCTTGCAAGTTTAAAAGCAAAATTAACATCGTTAAGGGCAATCAAATCAGCGTCAGTATAGGTCATCTCTTCTAGAAGAAGTTGAAATTCGTCCACAAGATGGACAACCTTCTTCTTAATCTTCCCTCGACCAACAATCTGTAATGTAAATCAGAATTCACTCTCATTAAAACCAAGACATTATATCATCATTCCAAAGAATTCAAAGTATATTCTAACATGCAAAATCACCAATCTGGCCTCTAACTATTTCCACACTTCAAGAACTAAACTAAAGCAATAACAAAGAAGAGAAAACACTTACATATTGGTAAAGCAGTTGGTCATCGCAATAAACCACGACTTGTCTGATCCCCAAATCGAAGGATTCTCTTAACCCACGAATCAGTGCCATGCTCTCTACTTCTATGCAGCTAATCTTAGTGTCGCTTAGTGATTCTTTAATCTCATACAACAAATTCTCCTTCTCATCGCAAATCGCAACTCTAATCCAGACTTCACGGTCTTTTCCTTACCTTCCACCACCAAACCCTTGGTGTACAATCTGTAGACGACATTGTCTGAAAACTTCTTCACAGCAGAGTCGGATAGGACGACTGTAGAACAACCCTCGCCTTTAGGGTTTGGGAAATCTCCGGTTATGGTAGAATCTAGTCGCCGTTTTTAGTAACTCAAGTCTTGATCGCGTCTCTCCATGTCGTTTTGGTTTCAAGTAGGAAAATCTGAAGACTTATATATAAGAGAGAAGTTGTCAAATAAATTCTTATTAATTGCTTTGCTATGAAGGCACCGTAATGTTTGTAACTGTTATTGTATTGGTATCGATTGATTTTTCAATTAATATTGCCAAACCCTAGTTCCTCTAATCCATCTCCCAAAACTTATCAATTTATCGTTAGACGAATCATGTTGTTTCTTTTAAATTTTAATCTTGGTTTGTTTTTATCTCAAAGAGAAACATATGAGTGTAGTCTACATACTAAAAAAAGAGATGCGAATTAAAACGTTTCTTTTATAAAGTAGTGATACTGTTAAGCATACAACACACTTTTCAGTCTGAAATTTTCTCCAGCAATTTCTCTACCATGATTCTCTGTTGTGTCCCGCTTAAAGTTTCAGAATTCATCAACGCATTGGCGACGATAATCACTATACGAGGAGCAGCCGCATGCACCTGAAACCAGACAGAAGATATTAACCATGCGATTTCCAGTTGCATTGTTTGGATTCTTAAGAAGCAATCACTGTTTTTCTTACCCAACATCTCCCATTTAAGCCAAACGCAGTCTCAAACGAGAGTTTCTTTCCAAGAGCTTCAAGGACCGGGCAAGTTGGTGAACTCAACAACCTAATAAGAACAAAGTGTAAGAGTGAGAAAAAGTCGAGAAGAGGCCACTTCATCTAGAAGAAAAATAAAGGAATAAGAGTGAAACTCACATTCTAGATAAACCAGTTGAAGTTTCAAACATGAAACCATCTTTTAAGGGACCAAATCCTGCAGCCTTTCCACTTTCTATTACATTGTCCAACAATTCTAGTCAGCAATTGCTTAGTCTAAACAATTAATGCGGAGAAACAAGGAAATGATTTAACTTTTTAAACTTTGTGAGAAAAAAGAATGGATGGACTAACCGTCTACACATGACAGCTCCGGGTTCATTCCTGTGTTTGTCTTCACAACCCGAGTATAAAGCAGAGTGCTTACCTGTATCAACAAATTGTCACAACTCCCAAAAACACGTGATCACTATGTTATCACTTAATACAGCGAATCCACTTGAAATAGAGTTGATGAGCTCAACTCCAGACGAAGTAAAAGTGCCTATTATGCTCATAAACAAACCAATGAAGTACTGGATCCTTTCAATATCACACACAAGCCATTGTAATTTCCAGGGAAATTCTCAATACACTGTAATGGCAATACTAACATCTCAAACAACTGAATGCAGTTACCAGCTAGAGACTATTTTGATGATGGTTCAGATTGAAGAAGTATATTCAGAAGGTACTTGCCTCAAACTTGGGATAATTTCTTCTGTTTGCTCCTTCAAATGCAAGCACAGGCAAAAGAGCCAATTGTGGTCCTTTAATGTCTATCCAATAGTTCTGCAATGAAACATGTGTCAAAACGATTTTCAAAATATTATGATCTACTTTGTTACATGCAACATGACTTTGGCTGAGAACTCTAGGGGCAACACTCTAAATAAAGGCTTATGCCGTTTTCTTTATCCATGATCTCAAGTATTTATTAACATATACATGTAACTAACAAACAAGCTGAGCAATGATAGAAGTTGGATAATGATAGAGCACAACCGAAATCAATATTCTTTATACATGATTTTTGCATTAAATGAACTGTATACAGAGAAAAAATGCTTGATTCAGAGGGTCCAAGGGAAAAGGATCTCTAACAAAAATTTAAGGATCGTCTTTAGAGTACTTACTTCTCCTTTACAATCTACCACAATGCCAAGAACATGATCCTCAGGACGAGGTACATACTGCAAAAAAAACATAATAACAGAGTCAAAATCGAGTAACATGGAGTAATTCTTCAAACTAGAGAGCAAAACCACCACTTTTTCGACAAGTTAAGCGCAGATGAACAATCGAATAACTAGTAGAGCTAGGAGATATCAGGAAAAAGGTACCAATTTATTGCAAAATACAACCAGCAAGAAACTAATTAGTTCTCACCCTTTTATGAGAACTTTCCACCCAATACTTATTTGGCTTAGAGTACCTCAACTTCCCAGCTCTCATAACAGATATCACCTCATTATCCTGAAAAAACCTCAAAATCATATGTCAATCTTCTAGCCTTGCAAGCCCAACAAAAAGCAAACTGTAGATTCCAAATTAAGTTTATTCCTCAAATGCCAATGCAAGATCCAAAATTCAACATAACTTGTTTAATAATGAGCAAAACATTCATTAATTCATTCATACACTCAACACAACAAATTTCAAACTCCAAAAAAATGATCGAAGATTTGGAACAAGTGATTTTGAGAAAGTTAAAAACCTGACGGAGACCACTGCCGAGTTTGATTGTTTGGTTAGTCATGTTTGATAAATCGAGAACAACATCACCTGGAACCTGAAACCCATCTCACAAAACTTAATCTTTCAATGTAATCCCAATCTAAAACGATAATCAAAGAAGCAGAGGTTTTAGTAGAAAATACGCACAACAGTCTGATCAATGAGGCTTGTCGGCGAGGTAGAAACTTCAGTACCCATCTTTCTTATTTCTTCGCTAACAACACCAATTGATTTATCCAATGAAGGGAGACAGAGCAAAAGCAGAACTGAGAGGTAGAGAGAAAGAAGAACCCTAAAAAACACTAAAACCCTAAAGTTTTTTGCTTTGGTGATGTTGAAGACGATCGGAAATTAAAAACTCCGAACCAAGTAATTTACTATAATGGTTATGAGTGGTTTATTTCGGTTTAGTAGATCCATATGATTTGGTCAACTAAAAAGTCTCCTTCGTCCTTCCTTTTTTTTTGGGACAAAATGACACTTCTTTCACTGATTTTCAACGACTGCTCTGTGGACCATGAGTGATGGATGGTAGTTGTTTTTGGTGAACAAGAAACAATGACACTGATGGTTTCGAATTTTACAATGGATTAGGTGATCTGATGTAGACATGTGTGTGCATATACATCAATTAATTACATAAAGAAGAATCTGACTCGCATATTCAAAATAAGGGATTTACGTCACTAACCAACTTTCTGCTCTACTTTTCTCTGTACATGGTATATCTATTCTATAAGCTCTTCACCTTCTGCGTTTTTCGTTTTCCTCTTTCACAGAGCTCTTAACCTGCATTGCGGAATTCAAATGTTTTCTCAATTTGATATTCTCCTCAGTCCTCATACATATCTGCCATTATCTTCCTCAGCTCATCCTCAGAAGCAGTCTCATCAAACCCTAACAGCAGTTGCGCCTGAAAATATGCCACTTTCAAATTTAAAACGAGGAATCCAGCTTGGCGATTTTGAGCCATGGTTATCGAATGTAAACATTTGAATACGATTTTTCTTGCTACAGATATTAAAGGAGATGCACCAATAGCTTACCTCAATCTGATCTTGCAAGGCATTTGATACTTCAGATAAGTCTTCTCTGTTGTTACTGGACTCATCCATTGACAAGTTTGTGTTGTTCACTTTAAGCCTGTCGTGGAGAATTTCACAGTCACTATACAGCCTTCTTCTTGCTTCTAGCGTGTTCTCGACTATTATCCTTTCCTGTTGGAGGAGTTTCTGAAAAAATTAAACATGTTTCAGTATGTTTTGATGTTCTTTCTGTAGGATCATATACATTTACCACAAGCGGATGATGCAAGCAATAATATAATGCTTTTTATTTACAAGCTTAAGATTTACCTCAGTGTCAGACTTCTCTGTCAGCGATCGAGTCAGTTCCTTTTCCATTTCCATATGTGAACGTCTCAGGGATTTGACCTCTCTGACAAGCACTTTTATGTCTGCCTTTGATTTTGCCTCCAGTTCAACATACCGTCTAGAAAGATCTTCCAGTTGCTGTTTTGTGGCATCCATTTCTTGTAACAGCTCATGGCTCTCAGAGATTGTTGAGTTTCCTGACGTCTTAGAATCTGAACTCCCATCCTGTATTAGTTTGCAGGTGTCAGTAAGTTACTTTGCTAGATATAAATTACTCGCTCGATGTGAACTTGCTTAATTGTGGAAAGAATGTGATTGAGATGGAACTATTTCAAATTTCAATACCTCTTTTGACTTTAACTTCAGTTCCATCTCAAAAGTTTTTTGCCTGAGTTCTTCCATATCCCACTGCATCTTGGTAACACTCTGTCTCTCGGTCATCAAAGCTTGCTCCAAATTCTCTTTGTTTCTCTGTTTAGTAGTTTCAAGTTCCACTTCCAGATCATCAACCTGAACAGGAAAACCAAGATTACATATATGACATTCGCATGAAGAGTAAAGGAAGAAGCGCAGATTTCATTACCAACAAACTTGAAAACAGATGTACTATTATTTTCAATCATGTACCTTTCTGTTCAGATATTCCTTCACCGCTGTCTCTTGATTTAGTCTCGCTATAAGATCCTCCATGTCTGTTTTTGAATTGAGAAGTCTCTCATTCATAGTTAATAGAATCCTATTTAATTTACTATGCATTTTCAGCGGGAGAACTATTCGTCCATTACCCGGTATCTCCAGGTTACCAACAGATATATCATGATTAACATCCAGCTGGCTATGTACAATGGAGCTCAAGATACTAGAGGTTGATGTCTCACCGGCTAGTAACGAAACCCCGTCAGCGCTCTCAAGAGAAAGCTTTCGATCATGCATCACTGAGTGACTAGTTTCTGATTCAGAGCGACACCGTAAGTCGTTGTTTGCTCGAAATACACCTTTAGAAGCTTTTCCATTGTACGAATTCGTCTCTGTGATATCATTGGCATATCCTAAATGGACTCTGTGCTTAGGAAAATCTTCTAGCTGCTCGATAATAGTTTGACTCATACTCAGTCCCTCGTCAATGTTGGACATGCTAAACTTTACAAGCTTCTCTGTTGGATTTGTCAGATCTTCATCCAAAGTTAGATCTCCAGTATCAGTTTCAGAAACATCATCCTGACCTAAACTTGCTGATCCGAGCTCAGATGTTTCATAAGCAGTATCGCTGCCATAGTCAGATGAGAGCAAAGAACTGCCACCAGAATTTGGGTGAACTAGAGACGACAAGCTTGTGCTATTTCCATCATCATTGGAATCGGAAGCATTCTGATCTACAACTTGGCATGCTGGAACAAAAAAAAATTCAACTTTAAATTATAGTGAAAGACTAAGCACATTTACTTAAACATAGATTAACTAACTGCCTTTAAGAATCTTTATCAAACGGTAACTGTAATACTATAATGGGCTCATACCAGACCTAGCAGTAGCTTCTAGTTCGAGGAAGGATGCAACTACAACACTTCTTGCCAATTCTATATCAGATAACAACTTCGTCATCCAATCCTCCAGAGAGCACCTTCTCTGCAACAACACCACATCTTTAAAATGAGTGTAATATAATTCTTGAGTACAGTACTTTACATATACTTCTACATGAAACCTGCGTCAAAATGTTCTTGATTGAGGAACCACAAAAGCAGGAAAGCGTGAAAGAGAGAAAATTTGAAAAGAACAACATAGCTCCACAAGAGAATGCATACCTCTTCTAACATATCTCTACTTTTGACACGCAAAAATCCTTTAGGAGGAGCTGATGGAAAACTTTTCCTAGGAAATGCTCTTTTGAGCTGTAAATCATATGCCATAAAACACATTGCAGTTAACTTGTTTGAATCACACTGACCAAAAACAACTACAAATCATGTTGAATATCATTGAGTTGAGAAAGATTGAGAGAATCTTACATCAGCTAAAAGCTTTACAAAATCATTAAATCTCCTCAGAATTCCTCGCATTGTGCTAACACCTTCTGGAGATTGCACACTTACCTGAACCCTGTAAAACTGTACCTCAAGAATGTCACATATATCGAGCAAGAGTTCCTTGGAATAGTTCACGAAAATACACAACTTCGATAAGAACAACAACTAGCTATAGAAAAATCTACACTGTGTAGAGAGAGAGATCGAAACTTATTTACCACTATAGGATCTGAATTTTTCGATTTTGAAAGAAGTGTCCACGATGGTATAGTGACACAATAACTCCATCCAGTTCGAAAATCATGAGGCCAAATTGTATCTCTACCATTCTGCACAAAACTTCAAACTTAGTAGTCCCTTAAAACTCTTGCCTCTTCATATAGCAAAATCATTCACACATCAAATTGTGGTAGCTAAACCATAACAGAGCATGAAGCTAACAAAGAATCTCTCAGAAAGAGAAAATCGTAAGTTGTCGTGAATTGCAGAAACTCACTCACCCAATTACGCGGTGGAGGGCTCCAATCCATTCCCAGTGGAAGTGGCGATGCTCCATCGTGTCTATGTTTCGGTGGACTCCGTCTTTGCATGATCTCACCAAATCTGATCGTCCGATCACATACAAATCGGAGACGGGATCGAGTTTCCGATTCACCGATCCAAAAAAACAAACTACGGGAATAGAGATGGGAAATGCTTAAGTTTAATTTTTAGTTACAGATTTTTATTCCCTAGCTATGAGCAGTAAAAATTCTCCAATTTGTTGTTTACACTACGTAAAAACTTTAGACTCATTTTGAGTTTTTTCCTATCACGATTAATTCAGTGCCAGCCTTGAGAAATATATAAATAGCCCAATACAATAAAAACTCTATAAATTAATACTTGATAAATTAATAAACACGATAAATTAATAAATTTTGCCGGTCCCAAGTCGGGCTTATATAAAAATTAACCAAAATCGATAAGATAATAAAATAATAGTTTTTTTGAAATCCGTCTGTAAAATTATAGTCTCAATAATATTATAAATTAATAATCATAGATCTTAAGTATATATTTTAAGACTAATTTTTATATGAAATTTTTGTTCAAGCTACAATTACAACTCTGTTTATTATACAACTGGTATGATCTCTGTTGTATTCATATAATTAACTATTTGCGTATTTGATCTGTCATAGTTGATTTTGTAAAATCTTTTATTTGAGAAATCATTGCTATGATTTGAGTAAAGAGAAATTGGATTAAGCTTCATGTTTACGTTTACATTCACGTTAATATCGTAGATATATAGACACAATATCTTGCCGAAAAATAAATTAAAGAAGTCAAAGAAAAATAAAAACCTAACATAATTATATATGCAAACAACAAAGCAATAGAAAATTAAACTAAGAAACATTTTAAAAAGAATATAATATTGTATTTTATGTAAATACTTCTATAAATTAATATCACTATAAATTAATAAAATTTCATGGTCCCAACATTATTAATTTATAGAGTTTCTACTGTACAAAACAATTTTTTATAATGGATTTTCTAGATAAAATTTAAAATTTGATCAAATTTTAAAAAGTGGAGCCTATTTTTAGTCAAATAGATAAACTTAAAAAATTGAGACTTAATCTGAAAATTTAGAATGTGGGATCTATTTTCGCAATAACAAATCGTTTTGACGCCTAATTTTGTTATTAAAACATTTAAAAATTTTGGAAACCCAATATACCTATGCTTTTTGGGTATTGGGCCGGACCTGCAAGTATGTAGTCTTCCTCGATTTATTCTAGCCGGTAGTGATAGCACATGTATTAATATGGATGAGTTAAGGGTCTTTTTTGCATAAAATCTTTAAATTTATTGTTGCATGTACTAATCACAATGGCTACTACGAGAGGAGGAGGATGTAGTTCTAGAAGTGAAAGATTTTTCTCTCTTAGAAATGTTGAAAACTTAAGCAATCGAATCCAAAACAATCAGAGATAACAGTTGCAATGGATGATGTCGTGGAAAATGAAGGAGACGTAGTTTAGGTTCAAAACCTAGTATATATAGATGATGTATTACTATATTTAAATCTATATTGTAACATGATAACAATAATAATGGTGAGTATGGTTTGAGATTTATTGTAAATAAATAGTTATTAAGGACAATCGTAACCACATAAACAAATAATTCGTCCCTTGGATGATTTAATGCATCTACCATGTCCTTTTGGATTTTTCTTTAAGCACATGGAACGACACTCATCGTGAACACAATTGTTTTCTTTTAGAGTCGCCCAACATCTTTTTTGGTCAACACTCATATTTCCCACCACTCCTGTCATATGTTTAAAACATAATATGTTAGTCTCTATATAAAAAAATACTATTTTATTTATTTTTTCAAGAAAATATATATTTATGTGGATATTAAAATTATAATTAAGCGATTTAAAACATCAATTAAGCATTTTTTGATTCAATATTTTTTTTCTTAAAAAGCATGCAGTTGTAACTGAATTTTATAATTATATGGAGATAAAGTATATAACATCAATAGTTATAAAACAGAAAAAAACTGTATTTTGAAACATTTATATATATGCAGCGCGGAAAGAGAAGAATTGGTGATGAAAAAACTAGAATCAATAGAAGTATGTTTAATCAATTCATGTCACAATAGTTCTGTATAATGTGTTAAGCGTTAAGACCATAGAACTTTACGGAATCAGGAAATTCTGAAAATAATAATTATTGGGATCCGTTTGTTAGGGATAGCTATGGTATGTATTAAGACATAGAAAAAGCTAAACTTGATACTATGGCAATCTATATTGTACAAAGAGGATTTGACACAAATTTGTATAGCATAGGTGAGTTGATAATAATATATTAAATTCAATATGCTATTTAAACTTTTTTGGTCAACTAGTTTTTATAAAGTAAAATTTCTACAACGATTATGGGTGATATAATAAAACAATTATAAATGTAAATACATACCTAACACAAGAACGGTGAAGATAATCAAAATGACGAACGAGGGTTGAAAGTATTTCTTCATCGTCGATAATAGAAATGAATTGGTAGTGCTTTAAAAATGTAAAATAGATAATTAAACCTACTGTAGGCATGTAGCAGCTATATATATAATAACGTAGATGTATCTCCTATTTAAGCGTATCTAATATAGTAATATTAAGCTATGTACCACCACAAATTCCGAAGTAGAAGGATTTCATTTTAACTACAAATTCCAGTTTTTATGTTTGTTTTATTTTTTGCTTATGTGACATGTGTAAGCCATAGACTCGCACATTTTTCTGCTTTACCATAAGATTACCATGACTTCCCAATTTAAATATAAATGATGAAAATTCAAGAAAGACCTAATCACATTGATCCTTATTTTTCTTGTCAATTCATTTGGTAAATCTGTTTATATATAGACATCTCCTACTTGATTCTGTTTTTTAGATCTCATGTTCCTAATCCAATGCTAGACTCGGTTCTATTGTCTTTGTGCAAGACAGTTGGTCAGCATGAGTAGCAGGGCTGATCCGATATATCTAAATGCCAAGCCACTAGCTAAAAAAATCATGCCTCTTTATTAAAATAAAAAAAATTCGTAGAAACACAAATAAGATTAATATAAAATTCATAATAAACTATATAAAAAAAAAACAGAGACTAATTTCATATCCAACAAGACAACAATCTAACTATCTAAGACATGAATTATTATTATATGCCCTTGATCCTTCGATCCAATATAAGCAAAAGAAATCACATGTCCTTTACGGCCTTTACCAAATTAATGTCGATTATCAGATTTATTTCTCTATTAAAAGTACTTACCGTATGGTCATGGGTGGAGGCTAGCATTTCGAAAACCTTGCAGTGTTTCTTTGAGTTTCCAGAGTTATTGATAATTAAAAAGTCGATATAGTTACTACTTGCAAGATATCATGCATGGTCTCTTCTGTTGGTTTACTAGTTTGTAATTTTCTTATGTATATTCTTCTATATACCAAATAGGCAAAAATATATCTACAGTTCTTTGAAAGTAATCTCATCATCATCATGAAATGAAAAAAACAAAATAATTCTAATCATGATGACTGATTTCAAACATTATACAATGTAGTGATACGACAAATAGAAATTAGTACTAGTACATATTTTAATAGTATGTCAACAAAAGTCTCAACCTCGTGGCTCTACCTCCATGAAGACTCGTGGCAAAGATAGAGAAAGAGGTCATATGTGTTGCAGACATATGAAAATGAATTCTCTTTATTATCTCTCTGATTCATTTGGTTAGTTCGATTCTTCACAGTTAACCATTTATTTAGTATTTCTTCCGATGTCGATATTATACGCGTTGGTGGCGCGTGGAACGGTGGTTCTTGCGGAGTTAAGCACTACGTCCACGAACGCTAGCACGATCGCGAAGCAGATCCTTGAGAAGATCCCTGGTAACGGCGACAGCCACGTGTCATACTCTCAGGATCGTTACGTCTTCCACGTAAAACGTACTGATGGCCTCACCGTTCTTTGTATGGCTGATGAAGACGCCGGAAGTAAGTCTTTTGAGCTTTTAGTCTGTTACTATGATAACACTAATACTCAATATTTTGTTCCTTATTTTGGTTAATGATCAATAAATTAATCATTACTTAGTTTAGAAGACAGAGACCAGATTCTTGAAATTTGAGGTTTTATGAATTTGGTGTTTATGATGAGTAACAACCTTTGAGAACAGAGACAATGAAATAAGAAGAGTCTTTAAAATGTTCCCAAAGTTGTGAAGTAGTAGAGATTGAGATTCTTTTTTCTTTCTTTCTTTAGTTTGTTGTTATGTGTTAATGTACTTGTTTTGAGTGTTATTTTCAGGGAGGATTCCATTTTCGTTTCTAGAGGATATTCATCAGAGGTTTGTTCGGACTTATGGCCGCGCAATTCATTCGGCACAAGCTTATGCTATGAATGATGAGTTCTCAAGAGTTCTTAACCAACAAATTGAGTATTACTCTAATGATCCTAATGCCGATACGATAAGTCGAATTAAGGGTGAAATGAATCAGGTTTTGTGTTTCTCCATAATTTGAAACATATATAGTGCAATGGTTATGTTTTGCTGGCTTCAACGGATTCTCTGTTTTGTATGGTTATGAATAGGTGAGGGATGTTATGATAGAGAACATTGACAACATTCTTGATAGAGGTGAACGTCTTGAGCTTCTTGTCGATAAAACCGCGAACATGCAAGGGAATACCTTCCGATTCAGAAAGCAAACACGTCGTTTCAACAACACGGTGTGGTGGAGAAATTGCAAGCTCACGTATGTTTTCATCAACCGTAATTCCTTACCATGTTTGCACCTTAAGCATGACTTCAAATGGTTTAATCTTTTCGATGCATTCTCGTGTAACGTCTCTTGTAGGCTACTCTTAATACTAGTGTTGTTGGTGATCATATACATCGGTGTGGCCTTTGCTTGCCATGGACCAACTCTACCCTCTTGCGTTTAATTAAGTGAGTGAATCTGTCATATGCGCGCAATTTCGCTGCGATCATGGATTTCTTTGTATGTATTGGCGCAGCTTAGATCCTCTGTTTCTAGCTAGCTGTATGACTATGACTGAGATAAGTTTTATTTGTATAAAGCATACATGGAAGTGAAAACGCATTTCTTTCACAAGTGTTTGAAGTCTTGTTATAACCATATATTTGAACTTTGGCATGTGTGTAAGGTCATACAAGGGTTGATTGATTCTTTAGAAATGGCTAATGGGAGCATTTTGCACACGTCTGACATTGATAAGAAAATCCACTATACCGTTTTATAACACTTTAACCGCTTTAATTCGGTTCTGAGACCAGACCATGCGGGCATGGCCTATGTGGTGGCGACACAAAGAAAATGGATTTGGAAAGGGGGTGGTCTTCCGCATCAACGATAAAAGGTGACCTAGGCGCATCACATTTTCATCAGACGCATAACCGTTCACACCCATTTGCGTAAGCCATAGACTATGGCCCATAGTTGGTGATGAGAAGCGTACATCCTAAGGAATGAGTATGATAACATCGTTATCCAAACTAGAGTCACACACAAATATGTTAATGACGTGTTATAACTTATAAGAAGCTAGCGCACCGAACGTGGTGTACACGTAGTTTCTGCCATAAACCAACATATGGACAGTTTCGATATACCAATACAATTTGGGTGATTCGGACCCAATAATATTGTTTCCTTATGAATATGATTTTTAATGCCTTTGAAATTATTATTTTATCTAAGCGAGCATAGAAGGATCTAGAAGATCATAAGATAATTAAAGAATATATATTCTAATCAATCTTATGATGTTCTACATCGTACTATACGATCACTCGATCTTTATTGTAAACCATTAACCCTAATATCGGGCATATCCACACACTGCCTGTCCGACGTTTATTAAGATCCTACGGAAGATTTTTTTTTCCACCTTTCCAAAATGCTATTTGAATTCATATATAATACCAGATTATTATTATTTTTGCCTTACCAAAAAAAATATACCAACATCTTTTGTTCAAAAAAACGAAAAAATAGAAGTTCAAAAAAAAATTGCAAAAGAGAAGAGAAGAGTTGATAATTATTTGGAGGAGAAGAGAGTTAACTATAACAAACTTTCAAAAAATAAAACAAAACATTTTAAATAGCCCTTTTTCAGAAAAACAAAAATATATTTTAATTAATATTGAAGTCAAAACCAAAAACTTAAACCTAAGCCCTAGATAAAATAGTAGTACTGTTGGATGTTATAAAAAAAACTGCCACAGAAATGAAGAAGCAGATCTCGTCGGAGGCAATGTTGTCGTCTTCTTCATCAGCCGCAGACCAATCTCACCCCTCCATTTCATCGGAGAAGCCTCTCTCCTCATCTAGAGATGAAAGCGGAGGTGCACAAGAGATCGTAGCCGTCGATCGTCCAGGAGAGTACACGGCGTTGTGTAGATGGACGGTTGAGAGCTTCACACGTGTCAAAGCTAAGGCACTGTGGAGCAAGTACTTCGATGTAGGAGGATACGATTGTCGTCTCTTG
>Ga0041059_1001967_pt1 | contig 15805 bp, 11 predicted proteins | sample AraColnosormetaG_FD_56232 | JGI IMG/M metagenome (GOLD analysis project Ga0041059, IMG submission 56232) | Arabidopsis roots microbial communities from North Carolina, USA - Col MF nosort | ecosystem: Host-associated > Plants > Roots > Unclassified | place: USA: North Carolina | collected...
TAGCTGTGGAGAGCTTACGCATATCCCAGAGTTGCTCTGCTGATGAGTCCAAGAAGTAATGAACCTTGAAATAACATGCTGGGAACCTGGACCAGGTCGTTAGCTGCATCTGGTTCTGTAGATAGGAACAGACCAACAGCAAACATGGAAACTGAGAGTGCAGCTCCAGCAAATGGACCAGCTAGCGAAATGTCAACTTTTGTACTCCGGTCAGGAAGAATCGACTTAAACTGTACAAATCAAATAAAATGATTTACTAACGCTACTACACTAGCCAATACTCTCGTTATCGAAACACTTCATTAGAGGAAGACGAATGCATTGAGAAAGAGAAGTAAATGGATGCATTTTGAACCATAGTAGCGTAGAAAGATGTCTTCTTCTAGATGTGACTTACCTAGAGTTCAACAGGAGATAAGTCCCATAAACTTAAAAGAAATGAGTAGGATTATTACCTGTGTGATTGCCCCAAAGCTGCCGAGTGTAATGTTTGGAATGAAGTATGGAATGCTAAGCTTAACTTTCTTTGGAACTGCAGCAAGAAAGTGCCCTAATTCCTGCAAATAAACAAGTCTAAACGAATTACTGAAAGTTTATCATTCTACCAAGGAACATGTCTGCAACATCATAAAAAGAAAAGCATTACGATAGAGACACATAAGTTTTTACTTACATGNAACAAAAGAATTCCCAATACACCATAAGCTAAAGGCAATGCAGCATCTACAAATGGATACAGCAGCTCCATATCAGGTGGTTCAACAGCATTTGGATCGGTGAAATACTTTACCACCTCAGGAGGTAAGCGGTTAATCTGTTAAATCAAGTAACTTCCATTATTGCATTAAAGAATAACAGATCAACGACATCATGATGTTCGTGCTTTAGCGAAAAACATGTACCTGAGAAGCAATTCCTAACTCCACAGAGGAACCAATAGTCAAAAGAAACAATATTAAAGCAATCACATACTGCCAGAGTGTAGTTGGTCCAGGCTCCGAAACTTCTTTACGAAGCAAACCAAAGCTAACACGAGCACCACCGCGAGGATCAGGTCCTTCTGAGTTAGGCTCCTCAATCATGAATAAATTATATTTATCACTAGCAACTTCAACTAGTTTTCTCTGAAGTTTTGCAAAAACATCTTCTTTCTTTCCTCTCAAGTTCCCAAGAAAGAGAATTCCTTCCCCAAGGTCCCCAAATGGCTCTTCTTTCGTCACCCAAAATGTCGAATAACCGAAAAGTTTGTCCTTTATTAACTTGACATCTGCAGGATCTACTTTCTCTGGTCCAAGAAGCTCCATTAGCTTAAACGAATCTATTTGGAAGCTACTATATGTTGGATCAATAGTTGATGGCTGAGGAAAAAGACACAAACTTGTACTCTTAGTAACACAGTGTTTAAGAGATTGATACTAATAACCAAAATACAACCTACGAAATCGAGCAATTTCATAAAATGTGTTACAGTCCCTTCCTTGAACTCAACGTTTTCAATTTTCCATTAAAAAGATTTGCTTTTGATTTTGGTAACCACCAAACAGGACAAAACAGAACATAAGTCAGAGATAATTGTGTGTGTGTGTACCATTGAAGTCTTGTCGGAACCGAACTCGTTGCTGCTGCTAGTAGTAGAGCTACTCTTACTTGTCTCTTCATCTTCTTCTTCAAACGTTGCCGTTTTAACAACCGAAGACTTGTGGGTTTCTCCGTTTTCTCCGATACTGTCGTCTCTGTTACTGTTTTCGTCATTGCCTAAACACTTTGCAATCCTAAATCTATGAGAATCCTCTGTAGAAGAGAAACAGAGTCTCTTTTGCCATTTGGGCAGAGTTGTAATTGTTGTCTTAATGTTTTCCCGGTGAAATGATCGGAATCTAATGTTAACGGCAGCGGCAAAAGCGACGCTGGTGAGAGTCCCCATTGGAGTGGAGAGAGAGAGAGAGATAAGGGAAACGTTTATGTGGGAGCGCTTTAAAGATTGGATTATCTTCTACCGGTTTTGTACCGGTTTCATTGGCCATTTTGATTTCGGTTTACTATCTTTGGCTTCAAATATCGGTTTATCTTTACCGGTTTCATACAATTGACACATATATTCCACGATATCGATACCGGTCTATTGAATCATCAATCACCTCAAATAAATGGTTAAGTGATTTAGTTCGAATCGGTTGAATGACGAAGGATAAGTCATGAGTCATGACTAAGTGAAATAATCAAGAAACTTAGCCAAGCGAGGATGGATGGTCAAGTGGTTAAGTCATAAAGGGAATGTTTTATGTATGATCAGACTGTCATGTTGGTTTTGGACTTTCTTTTAAGAGCTGTACGTAAAGATTCGTGCACAGACCATACCGGTTAGGGTATAAGATGAAAAAGTATATTGTAGGCAAAATCTCCATTTATTTGATGAAAAAGTAATTTGTTCAAGTATCCAGTATTTGAGGTCTACATCGAGTTATCTTTACCGGTTTCATACAATTTATTTGAGGTTAAAATCTCACTTTGAGAAATTGTTCAAGTATCCAGTACTTTAATAAGATGAAAAAGTATATTGTAGGCAAAAATATCTTGATTTTTAGCAATGTAGCATTACTACATATTTCTTTGGAAAAAAAACTATCTTTTTCTAGCATAGATTTCTTCATATGTGGTATGGTTTACTTTTATTATAAATAAAAAAATCGGAATATTCGATATTTATCTTTGTATATACACAAATACAACTATATTTTAAAGGTTTTAACTATACGGTTTGAAACTGTTACTGTTAATTAAAAGTTACAGTAAGTATATCTTTTTAATCCTACTAATCTATTTTACAGTTACGGTTTAGAAACGGTTCGGTTACGATCCTAAATAGTGATTTTGATGATGCCTAAAAAACATGTTTGGTTCTTTGTTTTCAATAAGCCGGGACTTGTTTGGTTTAATTATATTTAGCTTTCTTTAATTCTTAACCGGAATTTAGTTTTGTTTTCAATTAGCCGGGACTTGTTTTATTAATTAATTCTATTTATTTATTAATTTCAGATTTATTAAAGAGTAAATTTGGAAAAATGCCCTATTTTTGAGTTTTCATTTGAAAAATACCTTCTCTTTTTTTTCTTTTTAAACAATTAATTTTTAATATACAAAATTACTAAAATAGTCTCATTAAAATTTAAGAATAACTGAAAAACGTTTTTAACTTAAAACAGAAAAAAAAATCATAAATTAAAATTTGATGTATTTAATAATTTTAAGAATAATTATTATCTTAAATATTTTTAAACAAAATTTTGTCTAAAAAGTAAAAAATAAACTTTACTAAGTGATACTTTTTAAATATTTAAAAATATTATTTTATTAAATTTTAATAAATAAATTTTTTATCTCAGAAATAGTTGAAAAAATATTTAAGAAGTCAAATTTAATTCTTATCTTAAATAGTTTTAAACAAAATTTTGTCCAAAAAAGCAAATAAGTTTTATTAAATGATAGACTTCAGAATATTTTTCGACACTATTTTGGTTAAATTTTTAAATATCTAAAATAAATAAATCTTTATCTCAAAAAATAGTTGAAAACATAATTATGAATTCAAATTTATTTTATTTTAATTTTTTTCTTCTAAATTTCGAATTTTGTTTTAATTTATTAAGAAAATAGCTTTTATTTTAAATCTGGATAAAATTGTCATCTAACATATTAAAAATTACAATTTATTTTATTAAAAATAGAGAGAGATGTATTTTTCAAATGAAAACTCAAAAGCAGGGTAGTTTTCATAATCTCTCTTTATTCAATATGGATTAACTAATAATTAATTGTTTAAATACGACTAAGAAATGGGTTAAAATTAAGGATTTGATCTCTTTAAACCGTAAATCGGAAATTGTTGTCTTGTTAACTGATGTTAGAATCTAGTGGAATATTATAAAGCTATAAAGCATGGACATACGACTAATTGCCGCCTCATGAAAATGGGCCAAAGTATGATTTTAGGTTTTTTAACAGATGATCAAAATGAGGAAAAAATCATGCCAATCATGCCAACAATACAAAACAAACATTTGTTCCAGAAGCTTAAAACTCTCTAAAGAGCATTTACCAATCGATCGGTGGCCCTGCTTAGCCAATCCTGCCACCAATTCACAAATGAATGGAAAAGATGAGAAGAATAAAATACAATGAACGTGAATAGGTAAAAATAGTTAAGAGGATGAATTACCAAATTCAAACAGTAATGTGCCAACTTGTTTGTTCCATCGCAGATCTTGACGGACTGTTAGATTTTCTTCTGTATCTGTTGTTCCAATCTACAAAGAAACAATGGCCAATGTTGTCAAATTGAAGTGATCAAATAGATTTTAGGATGAATCAGCTTGTCCAAGAGCTATAGAAGACAATGACGTATTACGACTTGCAACTGGAGACCACAAACGAACATAAGAAGAAACAGAGAAAAGTTTGTTCAATACTAGTAATCTACTCAGAAGAACAAGAAAAACAATAATCATAAGAAAAAATCTGAATACAAAATCAAGCATTTATTAAACCTAAAGAAGGTGATCCACAAACCTTACACAGAAGGGTCTGCGAATTCTTGCTGAGAGTTAAGAGGTGTTCCAGATTACCACCGTCTCGGATCAATGTGTATTGCAAGTAAGAATTTGATGGTATCATGCAACTCCTGACCAATAAAAGATAATACGTAAAGTTATAAAGCGCCCACAGAAAACCAGACAAGGGAAAGGGATAAAGTCATAACATGTTCTCCCAAATTACCTTAGCGTCTTCTCATACTGAGTCTTTAATTCTTCGTATTGCATAGTTTCCATTCCACTTGAAATAGCTACACTTAGCCAACCCTACCAATTCACAAAGATGATCATAAACAATGAGTACAATGCAACAAATGTGCACGTAGAAACAAGTATACTAGGTGACAGTTAGAAAATTTTACCTTTAGAGAGATATCTTTAGAGACAGTCATTGGCTGCAGTTGACTCAGATCATCATTTTCATCTAATCCTCCTCCGCCTACGCATTTCAGTTCCCATGATTTAAGACTTCGTTCACTAGCAGTACATATAAACATTGGCATCCACAGAAAAGTGATCTCTACCCGAGCTGGCTGGAGTTATCTTCTTACACAGAAGGGTCTGCGATTTCTTGCTGAGAGTTAAGAGGTGTTCCAGATTACCACCGTCTCGGATCAATGTGTATTGCAAGTAAGAATTTGATGGTATCATGCAACTCCTGACCAATGAAAGATAATACGTAAAGTTATAAAGCGCCCACAGGAAACCAGACAAGGGGAAGGGATAAAGTCATAACATGTTCTCCCAAATTACCTTAGCGTCTTCTCATACTGAGTCTTTAATTCTTCGTATTGCAAAGTTTCCATTCCACTTGAAATAGCTACACTTAGCCAACCCTACCAATTCACAAAGATGACCATAAACAATGAGTACAATGCAATAAATGTGCACGTAGAAACAAGTATACTAGGTGACAGTTAGAAACTTTTACCTTTAGAGAGATATCTTTAGAGTCAGCCATTAGATGCAGTTGAAGCAGTTCTTGGCTGAGGTTATTGAAATTTGGTTGACTCAGATCAAGTAGTTCAAATCCCACAGCATCATCATCTTCAACTCGTCCTCTGCCAGCATCAGCACCAAAGCCTTCACCTTCAACTTCATCCACAAGGCCTTCATGACTAGGTTGTTCTCGGCCTCGGCCACGGCCTGGAGCAGCTCGTCCTCGGCCTCGGCCACGGCTAGCACCCTCTCGGCGTCGGCGTCGGCCAGCCCCAAATACAGCCTCAGTTTCAACAACGCCTGCAGGCCTTTCATAAGATAGGATATAGAGTGCTCTTTCTGGAGTGTTGACCAATGTGTAACGATGCAACTTATAATGTACAGCCATTGGATGCTGTGACCTTGGTCTGTGGATAGTGCGGTTCAAAATTCCAAGAATAATATTCCCATCTCTCCAAACAACAGGATCCAGGAGGAATCTGCCAATGAACAACCATAATCTTGAGGTTTCCCTCACAGTCATGTTAATGGTGCGAAACATACATGCACAACAATTTCACGAAATTAATAGTGTCACTAACTTAGCGAGAAATGTTACAAAACTACATAAAATTTTAACAATATTATTGCACCTGGTTGCTCCCAAGGAAATGTTGATAACAACTGAACGACTAGAGTAAGATCTGAGATTCCAGGATTCACTGGCGGTTGTTGCCGTAACGCTATGTTGAGCTTAGGCAACACGAAATGCTCAAAACTATTGAGGGTGTAGTTACATCCAAGAGAATGTGCCACATTATAATGACTCTCTGCAAAAGTTTTTGTTGTTTTTTTAATTTTTTTTTGGTTTAATGGTTGAGTTTTTAAGTGAGTTTCTTAAAAAAAAACTATTATTAAAATAAAAATTGTTAATCTTTTATTTCAAAAAAAAATTAATAATTAATACAAATACTAAAATTTTAAACATACAAGACAAAAATCGGAATAACTATAGCTTCATTTCCGCCAAATTTGTGCCAGATATACTAAAAAGGATCGACAAACTGTTGAACAAAATCGCTATCGGAGTAACCGAGGAAGAGAAAAAAACGAAATCACGAAAATGAAACAAAATACAGAAAACAATTTGGTTTATTTTACTTCACGGGCCAATTAGAAAACGCCACATATGAGTCTCTTCCTACTCCAAAAATCCCTAAGCTTGGGAACGTCCCTTAATAATAGTGACATTTTTTATTTATTTTGGTTTTTTTTTTAAGGGGCTCATACATTAGAACCCTTTAAAAGACTACCATTGGAAGTGGTCTCCTAACAAATAATATGTTATGTTTCGTCAAGTATTAGGTTAAAAATGTTAAAAATAAATTTCGTGATGTGGCATATAATATTTTGATAACTTTAACACCGGGAGGAATGACCATGGGAGTGTTTAATTCATCTTTTTTTGGTAAACATTATAACCTAGTGAGAATTGAGAGTGGGTTGCTTAAAAACCATTAGAACGAAAAAAAGAAAAACGAATAACATAGAAAGATATATGGGTGAATTTGCTCTATAACCAAAATCCATTGTAAAATTAAGAATATTGACACGAGACAAGGGGAAAATATGAAATGGGACATGAGTGAAGGACACGCGTAGTAGGAGGAAAAAGAAGACATGGTAACGTGTGTATAAAAAGAGAGATTATTGATGACATGACCAAACTAATATTATCCCCAAATGATTTTAAATGTTGAATTAGTCTCATAAAAATAACTGATTAAATTTTACAATAGTTTTTTTTTTTAAAAACATAGATTTTTTTCTTTGTATAACATGATTTAAATGTTTAAAATGAAATATAAATTATTTAAAATAATGAATGTTTGTCTAAAATACACAAATAAAACAGTATAGAATGAAACTAAATAGTATAGAACTAAACACTATAATATCTTGAACCGGTCCGATCTAAAAACACTATATCCTATGAGATACACAACATTTGCAATCCAAACAAACGAAGTAACCAGTAGTTGTGACATTGAGAGTGGCAATGAGAGTGGCAATGGTGGTGGTTGTGACACAAGACAATTTTGGTGTGAAGTAGTTGTTGGAAAATGTCTATTGTAAGTTTGGTTAAATGAAACGAGCGATCAAACAGGAAAAGAGAAATGAGTGATGCTATGAAAGAGGATTTAGTAACACTTAATTTAATATTAGCCTATTTGTACTTTTTTGTTATATATATTTTCCAAAAAATAAATTTTAAATATCAAATTTAATAGACAAAAATGCATATTTTTTGGGTTTTGTGCAAAAAAACCTCAAAATGATTTTTGTTTGCAAATTAACCTTTCAATTCAAAATAAAATGCAGGTCAATGCCATCAACTCGAAAATCACCCGCATTATAACCGTGAGCGTGTATAGATTTTGCAAACTATGAAAATCTATGCATTGATTTTCAAACTACGTCGTTTTGTATATTAAAAAATATATATTACTGTGAAGACTTGTACCCGAAACCTTAAAGACCATAATAAACATCTACAAACAATAAGGCCACTATAACACTTGTTTACCTATCCTTACTAATAACTATATATACAATATCTTGTCGTATATGTGCTATGTCTTCTTCCTCTTCATCAACAACATTGCAGGAAAAGAACATAACATGTTTAGAGAGCACCATCAACTCTCTTCTTTATATGTTCATAAATTGAGAATAATAGTAACATCTAACCGTGGGTTCAACAATGGATCGAGAATCTCAGATCTAAAGTCAAATCTAGAATCTAACTCTGCTTCAATCTTTGTATTTTCAAGGAGACATATTCTCCGGCAAGATTCCTTTGCTTCTCTTCACTTTAACAAAATTATTCAAATTAATCCTTCCTAGAATAATTATCTACTCAGATCTGGGTAATGTCAATTCGGCAAATTTTCGTCTAAGAAGTCCTTTTTTATCATATAGAAACCCCAAAACTCCCCGTTCTAAACAGATTTTTTTTATTTATTAATTTTTATATTCAAAAAATGAGTCAATTATAAGTATATTATAATAAAGCACACAAATAACATAAAATACCTGGATTTTATCCATCCAACCAAAACAAATTCGGATCAAACCTAGAAACCCACCAAAATCCCTAATTAATCGACCAAACTTCGCATCATCTCTTCTCTTCTAAATTCAAGACCGTTTCAATTTTTTAATTCGCTCTCATAATTCTCTTTTGTTATTTGTGATACTAAGGTAACACCCGAGATCTCCAATTCTCACTTGATTGTGAGATTTTGTTCGAGTTCATCAATGTTTTCTCTAATTGTTGATAATGGCTCCTCCTAAAGCAAAAAGGGATGATAAAAAAATAAGAAGAGAAGAACATAAGGTAGAGAGTTAACTTTGGTTGTTGTTGATGATGAAGATGAGAATGAAGAAGATGGGAATGAAGAAAAAGCAGAGAGTCTTGGGTAACCCTTTCAATGAAAGATCCGAAGAGATATCAAACAAAAATCTCATGGATATGTAAGTAGTAGGATTCGATTTGTTGATATTTGGATTATAAGTAGTACTTGTTGAATTGGATAATAGAAGTTTGATATCTGGTTAATACTGCTACATTTGAGAAATAATATTTTGATTTTTCGGTAACACAAGTAGAACTAGGGAATACTATTATAATTTTAGGATAATACGAATAGAATTGGGTAATACTGGTAGATTTGAGAAATAATATTTTTATTTATGAGTAACAGTAGTAGAACTAGGGAATACTATTATAATTTCAGGGTAATACGAGTAGAATTAAGTAATACTGTATTGAATTTTTGATAATATGAGTAGAATTGGGATATATTATTAGTTAGGGGTGGACCCACCTTACCACATAAAGGGGCAGTTGCCACAGTCAAAATTTTGGAATATAATGCTATTTTATAAGGAAAATTATTTATGCTCTTGTCAAAATAAAATATAATGCCTCTTTCCTTCTTTATACGCACATATACATTGACTTTTATGGTTTATAATATTTAAATGAAAGTCTATGTAAGAAAGTTAAAGCCTAATTCATTTTTTAATATGATAAGCCCAATTATGTTTTAATTGCGTTAGGGTTGTTTCTTCTTTCATAAAAGCAGAAACTAAAAGTGTGAGTCTGAGACACCAGACATCGATATTGAGTTTTTTATTCTTCTCTTTCAATTTTGGTCAAACTTTACTTTCGTTAACTCAATCAAACAAAAATCTCTTGATCATGTGATTTTCTTCTATGCTCCTAGAATTTAATATAAACTTTTTTATAAGATTTTTTTTTTGTTTTATTCCTCCAGCATCTTTTTTTTTCTTATTTTGATTTTAGAAGTATTGTTTCAATCGGTTTTATGTTGTTTAGTTGAATGTTTTTAAACAATTGATTTAAATTAATATAATTTACTTTTTATAGATAAAGCAATGAAACGATATTATCAACAAATAACATCCCAACCAACAACATCCACTTCAAATTCTTATCATAATTTGGATGATTTGCCATCAGATCTTGCTCAAAGAAAAAGAATATTGGATTATCATCCAAATGAAAGGGACAAGGTAAGGCACAAATACATAACTAGAGGTCCATGTCAACATTATGATCATATTTTTCCTAAGAAAAGAATAGGAACTGCATTGAGGCGATTTAATGCAAGTTGGTTTGGTAAATATCCTAGTTGGCTAGAGTATAGTACATCGACCAATAAAGCATATTGCTTGTATTGTTATTTATTTAAAGACGACATACCAAAAAGAGGCAATAATTATGCGTTTGTGGAAGAAGGTTTTTCTCTGTGGAATAACCCTGAGACACTAAGAGAGCATGTGGGTGTGACGCCCAACACATTTCATAATATTTCTGCTAAGAAATGTGATGATTTGATGAATCAAGCTCAGTCTATTGTGCATTCTCTGCATAAGCAAGATGATGTGGTAAAAAAAGAATATCGTGTCCGGTTGAATGCTTCTATTGATGCTTCAAGGTATTTGTTGAGACAAGGGTTACCTTTTCGTGGTCACGATGAGTCAAAAGAGTCTACTAATAGAGGAAATTTTTTAGAACTCATTAAATACACTAGTGAACAGAATGATGCTACAAGTAAGGTTATTTTGGAGAATGCTCCAAAAAATAAACAAGTGATTTCTCCAGTGATTCAAAAGGATACTGTGAATTCTCTTCCATAAGAAGTTGTGAAATCTATCATAGAAGAAATCGATCATGATGTGTTTGCTTTGTTGGTTGATGAGTCCGCTGATATTTCTGACAAAGAACATATGGCTATTGTTTTTTGATTTGTTGATAAGAGTAGAGCAGTTAAAGAGAGATTTGTTACAGTTATTCATATAAAAGATAGATATTCTTTATCTCTGAAATCTGCAGTTGATGGGCTATTGGCAAAATATGGGTTAAGTTTGACAAAGGTGAGAGGACAAGGTTATGACGGAGCAAATAACATGAAGAGTGAGTTCAGTGGACTTAGATCATTGATTTCTAGGGAAAATATTTTTGCATATTACGTCCATTGTTTTGCTCATCAACTTCAGTTGGTCGTCGTTGCAGTTGCAAAAAAACACTTTGATGTTGGTGGTTTTTTTACATGATTTCTACCTTGTTGAATGTGGTTGGAGCTTCTTGCAAGAGAAAAGATAAAATTCGAGAAATTCAGCGGAACAAAGTGCAGGAGGGAATTATTAGTGGTGACATTAGCACTGGAAAAAGATTGAGAGCTTTCTCTTCAAAAGCCTGGAAATACTCGTTGGAATTCTCATCATAAAACGTTATTGCGTATGGTTGAGTTGTTTCCTTCTATCATTGAAGTTCTTGAGTATATCCAAGATGAAGGAGTCGATGACTCAAAAAGACGTCAAGCGTTTGGTCTTCTCAAGTACTTTCATACATTTGATTGTGTATTCTATATGCAATTAATGTTAGTCATCTTGAGACTGACCAAAAATTTATCGATGGCTTTGCAAAGGAAGGATCAAGATATTTTGAATACCATGTCACTTGTTGAATCAACTAAGCAGTAATTACAGAAGCTACGTGATGATGGATATGACTCATTTTTTATTGATGTTTCGTCCTTTTGTGAGAAACATATTGTTGAACTGCTAAAGATGGAAGAAGACTTTGTTGATTCGAGGAAGCCAAGAAGAAGAAGCAACATAACCAATATGAATCATTATAAGATTAATTGTTTCTATACTGTTCTGGATATGCAGCTACATGAGTTTAATGATCGCTTTACCGAGATAAACACTAAACTGCTTACTTGTATGGCTTCTTTAAGTCCTATTAACTCGTTTCATGAGTTTGACAAGGCATAGTTGATTAGATTGGCTGAATTTCATCCATAGGACTTTAGTATTGGGGATCGATTATGTCTTGAACATCAACTCAGGATCTATATTGACAATATGCAGGCAAATAAACGATTCAAGAATTTGAAGAGTCTTGGAGATCTTTCTCGTCTTATGGTGGAAACGCAAAAGCATCTTGCGCATCCTTTGTTTATAGACTTCTGAAGTTAGTTTTAACTTTGCATGTTGCTACTGCAAGTGTCGAAAGGTTTTTCGTTGAAATGAAACTAGTGAAGACATGTTCACGCAACGGAATTGGAGATCAATTATTAAGTGATTGTCTAGTATGTTATATTGAGAGAGATTTTTTGGATATGTCACCAATGAAACAGTGATAGGAAGATTTCAGTCTATGAATGAGCGTAGGGTACTTTTATAAAGTATTACTGTGTTTTGTTCGTATTTTATATGTGTTTTGTTCGACATTATTTTTAATTATATAGTTGATTTTTTTCAAGCTTAATATTGTTGCCACGGGTAAAATTATTTTTTAGATCCGCCACTGCTCGTAGTGTGATATATTGGTAATACAAGTAGAATTGGGTAATATTATTGTAGTTTTTTGGTAATACATGTAAAATTGGGTAATACAAGAGTGAATTCTCGGTAATACTGCCATAAATGAATATATTATAAGTATGATTTCTGGGTAATACTGGTAAAATCGGGTAATACTGATAAAATAGGGTAATACTATTCTCATTTGAGTAATATATGAATGAATATTTTTTCAGAATATCGAGAAGCGAGCGATAGCACTACAACCAATCTGTATGTACTTACCGCCGTTGGAGTATACCAAGAAAATTAAGTTATTGACAAGATGTTATATCCACAAAGTGTTGAAGAGAAGGAAGTTTGGTTCATCGTAATTGGCGTTCACATCCGCTATGGTATTTATGAACACGCCTCGATATGAGGATTAAACTTCAAGAACTATCCACTTGAGTATTAGAAAGATTTTACGTGTACCAAACTTCCATATAATTCTACTTTTGATGTTTTTCATTTAAATTAGTACTAGAGCTTGACCCGCACCTACGTGCGGGGTTTCATATTTTTAGTTCAATATAGATAATTTTGTTATTTTGTGATATATATTATAGTATAATGTATTAGATTTGAATTCGCATATACGTTCAAATAAAAAATTGTTTAATTGATTTTAAAAATATATAATATTTTGTTATGAGTAAACTTTCTAATAATATAGATATTATAAAGTTAAGAGTAATGATCGAAATTCAATTGCGTTCGTGTATAGTTATATTTTAAGGTCCGAACTCACATGACGAAATTTTATTAGTAAGATAAAATTAAGATATAACTTAATTGTAAAGTTAAGTGATTGTACGTTTTTATTTTCTAAACTAATCAAAACATTATAACAGTTTTATTACCGATGTAAAATAGGATATGAATTTGGTTTTATTTTGGGTTATTTCATGTATATTTGCTAGGCGTGACTATCTTCGAACGGAAAACCCATAATGTGATGTATCTATCATAAATTTTTCGTTCCATAACCCGTCTGTATATGTGAAATAAAAATACTATCAACCCGTATCCATCACAAATAGAATTTGTGTCACAAAATACGTACATGCATGGTTATGTGTGAAAATAATTTTTTTATATATAGTGCTCGTAACCCAAACTCATACTTGTTGGATATTTAATTTGATGTTCAGTTTGGTTTCAATTTGTTTTTTATACTGCTTCCGTCTCTTTTCATGTCGTTCGTGTCTCATAATTCCTATTTTCATTTCACTCCATTAAAAGTATGTTCTAAAATTCTTATTTGCTTACCTTTAAATACATATTATATATGAGTAGTTTTGCGGATTAACATATATGATGTTAAATTTTACAAATATATCATAAATTAAAACACACAAATACCCTTTCTTGATTTTTTTTCCTTCTTCAAATTCAAAAAATATAAATAGCATTTTAACAAATAATTGTTTAAAAAATTAATAATGTTTATTTCTTTCAATCATAATTAATTGGATTTTTGGAATATAATTAAATAATTTGAAATACACCTATAAAATCAATCAATTATTGATGGATAATTTGTTTTGAATAAAAATGTATAATTATTTACATTATTTCAAAAAGTTTGTGCAATAATATATTATGGATTTATTTAAAGAAAGACCCGGTTGAAAAAAAAAAACCCTAAATATTCTGAAATCAGTATGTACAATTTATTGTTTAGATATTTCTAAATAAATGTACAATTTATAATTTAATTAATTATTTTAGTTTAATTCGTAGTAAATCTAAATCTTTGTAATATCTAATATCGTTTTTTTAGAAATTGTGAAATAAATTTTCGTTTTATATTTCAAAATACGTAACCTTAAATTCTAACTTGAATTTATTTACCTATCCCAAATTATGATTTTTTATGAATGGTATCAAGCAAGTTTTATGATTTTGAAAAAATTTTAAAATAAAAATTAACTTCCAAAATGTTAGTTTAATAATATAGTATATAATTGGATATCAAATCTTAGTTTTTCAATTTTTATTGGTTAACATATTTTAAGAATAAATTTTAATTTTTTGTCCTTAATTTAATAGGAAAGAGAAAGTGAGTTTAATTTTGGAAAACTAATAAGTACTCAAAAGGATATTACCATTTGTTTATTTAAGTCTATTAATTTTGTGATTACTATTGTATCCTTAATGAATTTATTTAAAAATACTAAAATCAATGGCATTTTATGTAATATTCTACCATTTATAAGGTTGTTTATTTTTAATGATTCCCAATCTACTCTATTATTTGAGACGTACGTTAAGTGATTCTCGGTTAAAAATTTTTTTTACCTTTAAATCATATGTTTAAAATGTTAATGTCATGAAAAAGTTTACCTTTTACTGAGAATAACTTAAGTTACGTTATAATCTTGGTCGTTCGCTTGAATTGTTTTGACAGTCCGATCTCGAGCCTTCACTTAAAAAACACGCGGATCCTTATGACCCGGGTTTACAATTATTGGGTCATACGTTATAATCTTGGCCATTCGATTGAAGTGTTTGTGTCCGTTTGATCTCTCGCCTTCACTTAAAAAACACGCGGATCCTTATGACCCGGATTTACAATTTTTGGGTCATACGTTATTATCTTGGCCATTCGATTGAAGTGTTTGTGTCCGTTCGATCTCTCGCCTTCACTTAAAGAACACGCGGATCCTTTTGACCCGGGTTTACAACTTTTGGGTTATACGTTATAATCTTGGCCATTCAATTGAATTGTTTTTATCCGTTCGATTTCGCAGCTTCGCTTAAAGAAACACGCGCTTCTTTTTTTTTCCTTTTTTAAAAATATGGGATTCTCCTTTTAATCCTGGCCGTTGAATAGATTTATTTCAAGCCGTCCGATTTTGTAGTTACATGCAAAAATTCATCTGACTATATTTCAGGAAAATAATCGTATTAATTTCATTAAATATTTGGCGTATCTTCGTTGATAACGATGAAACAGTAATTCGTGTGGATCTGCTTTGAGAATTATATTACATTTTCTCCATAATTATAGCAGATATAATATTTCGTTTGGATCTTCTTTTGGAATTATCTTACATTTCTCCATAATTATAGCACATATAATATTTCTTTGTGATCTTCTTTTTGAATTATTTTACATTTTTCCATAATTCTAACACATCTAATATTTCGTTTCGATTCTCTTTTGCACTTATCTTACATTTTTTTCAAATATTCCCTATATTCATACCTACTTTTACGGAAATGAAAAATATTTTCCTATAATCATCGGATTCTTGATATCGAATAAACTTGAACTCCAAGGATAATATCTTTTGCGCATCTTTTTTTGACCTAACCACTCATTCTTATAAATATCGGACGCCCCATTT
>Ga0041059_1001968_pt1 | contig 15783 bp, 14 predicted proteins | sample AraColnosormetaG_FD_56232 | JGI IMG/M metagenome (GOLD analysis project Ga0041059, IMG submission 56232) | Arabidopsis roots microbial communities from North Carolina, USA - Col MF nosort | ecosystem: Host-associated > Plants > Roots > Unclassified | place: USA: North Carolina | collected...
TTAAGTCATAATATTATAACGAAATAGTAACGTTTTTATGACCAAATAAATACGTCACAATTTTGTATGAAAATGGTCACAATTTTCTGACGAAAATAATGACCGTAATTTTTTCGTAAGAATATCGATTTCTGACCAGACGCTCTTCAATATCCGTTAGTAGTTGTGACACTTGAATGTGGTTTTGGACATGTCACCAGAAACTTGTCTTCAAGTGGTCTAACTGGAACCATGGCTGCTGCGATTCAAAATCTTACGCAACTAGAAACTCTGTAAGTAAGCTTGAATAATATACATACCGTTGCGTTTAAAAAAGCTACTCTCCAGCGACCGTGTTTCCAGCACTCCAAATTCATTATTTTCTGTTTAATGGGCTGATAAAACCCATGTTTGGCCCATAACAATTATTTCTGTTATTATAGCAACGTTGAAAAATATACATACCGTTGCGTTTAAAACGCTACTCTCCAGCACTCCAAATCGCCAATCGCGTTCTCAAACAGTGCTAATCGCCGATGAAGAGGTCTCATTGTCATCGCCGTCCTTCTCACGACGGGAGATTTCGCTGCCGTATATGGCCGATTTATCTCCGGAGATTCCTCACATTCGTCCTCCTCCTCACAAAAGTTATTGGGCCGGCTCAAAGAGATGGAATCAAAATTCTCTCAGTTTCATGGCCGGAAGGTAATTTCTCAGTTTATGATGTAACTGAAAATCCTTTAAAAATTTGAACTTTATGATTTTAGATATCTGATAATGGCGTCTTTGTCTTGAAATTTGTTTCTTCATGTTGACCCACTTCTCTTTAGATAATAGTCATTGTTGATAAATGTGAATCCTCTGCTTTGTGATTAGAAGCTGTTCTTGTCGATGAAGACGTCAAAATGTGTATTAATTAGTGATAAATTATCCGATATGATTCAATCAAAGTCACTGACCACTAGAAAGTCAAATCTCTTGCTTTCTCTCTGTGTGAACATTTTTTAATGCGTTAAAAGAGTGGTGACTGTAAAACCCTCTATTGACATATTCTCTTAAAAACACAGAAGTTGCATATTATTTTTTCTAAATACAAGTTGCATATATTCTGACATTCTTGGGACAAATCAAATTTGTAATTGTAAAGTTGCAATAGAAAACACATTTACTCATTCGTTTCACTGACTCAGGACATCTTGCCATGTTGCCAGAGGCTTGGACTGTTTCTTGGGTTTATCTATTTATACGCTGTGTTTCTCTCAAACTCTGGCATTGGTAAGGTTTTGATATCTAAAAGCAATTATGGATAGTCCTTGTTGGCTTTTGCTGCTGCTATTAGGAGCTTTTGCCATTATTGGTTGTGTTCAAGCTCAGGATCAACAAGGTACCTAAATCTTAATGGTTTATATGTATATTACACTACTACTTCTTACTGATTCGAGTCTTAGTTATGTTTGTATCTGAGATGCTTTTGATTTTTCACTCTCTTAACAGAGTTTATCAGTTTGGATTGCGGGTTACCCATGACTGAACCGTCTTCTTATACTGAGTCAGTAACCGGACTACGGTTCTCGTCTGATGCTGAATTCATCCAGACTGGTGAAAGTGGTAAAATCCAGGCGAGTATGGAGAATGACTACCTTAAGCCGTACACGAGGCTGAGGTATTTTCCAGAGGAGAGAAGGAACTGCTATAGTTTGAGTGTTGACAAGAACAGGAAATATTTGATCAGGGCTAGGTTCATTTATGGGAATTACGATGGTCGTAACTCTAACCCGATATTTGAACTGCATCTAGGACCTAATCTGTGGGCAACTATAGATTTGCAAAAGTTTGTGAATGGTACAATGGAGGAGATCCTTCACACTCCAACATCAAACTCTTTGAACGTTTGTCTTGTTAAGACAGGGACAACTACACCCTTGATCTCAGCCTTGGAATTACGGCCATTAGGAAATAATTCTTATCTCACAGATGGTTCTTTGAATCTTTTCGTTCGGATATATCTCAACAAGACAGATGGCTTTCTTCGGTAAGTGTTTTTTTTTTGGTTAACAGTGATGGATTCTATATTCCTATACTCTTTATTTTTAACATTCCTATACTTATTCAAGGATAATACAACCTTTGTTCCACATAGGTACCCGGATGATATTTATGATCGCAGATGGCATAATTACTTTATGGTGGATGATTGGACCCAAATTTTCACCACTCTCGAAGTGACCAATGATAACAATTATGAACCACCAAAAAAGGCTCTTGCAGCGGCTGCCACGCCTTCTAATGCCAGCGCGCCATTGACAATCAGTTGGCCACCAGACAATCCTGGTGACCAATATTACTTGTACAGCCACTTCTCTGAGATACAAGATTTACAGACCAATGATACCAGAGAATTTGACATATTATGGGATGGAGCTGTTGTTGAAGAAGGTTTCATCCCTCCAAAGTTAGGGGTGACTACTATCCATAATCTTTCTCCAGTGACATGCAAAGGAGAAAATTGCATTTACCAGCTAATAAAAACCTCGAGGTCAACTCTTCCTTCTCTACTTAACGCTCTTGAAATCTACACAGTTATCCAATTTCCACGGTCGGAAACAAATGAAAATGATGGTATGTTACTTATCTTCATTGTTATGCAGATACAGTCTGTTTTTTTTTTTTAACTAGAGAAATCAACTTCACCTGCTAATTCTCACATCCTTGAGCTCTACATCAGTGGTTGCTGTTAAAAATATCGAAGCTGCCTATAAATTGAGTAGAATCAGGTGGCAAGGAGATCCTTGCGTCCCTCAAAAGTATGCGTGGGATGGTTTGAACTGTAGCAACAACACAGATGTTTCTAAACCTCCAAGAGTATTATCCTTGTAAGTCGTAAGATCCAAGATATGAACATGCACACTTTGACACTTATCTTCAAAATAAGTTAACTATCATGCTTTGGAATCACCAGAAATTTGTCTTCGAGCGGTTTAACTGGAATCATTGCGGCCGCAATTCAAAACCTTACACATTTAGAAAAACTGTAAGTATGGCCATAGTTAATATTGGTTTTGTTGATGGAGGAAAACCTAATGAGCTCTACTTTATTTTGGAAATAAACTTTTAGGGACTTGTCAAATAACACACTAACTGGAGTGGTGCCGGAATTTCTAGCCCAGATGAAATCGTTGGTGATCATGTAAGTTGCTCAGCATATTTTCGTTTACTTTCAGTTCTCCTTTGGTTCATGTGTCTGTATGCATGAAGATTGCTCTTCTTTAATAGAAACTTAAGCGGCAACAATCTTAGTGGTCCCCTTCCTCAAGGTCTTCGAAGAGAGGGACTAGAATTACTGTAAGAAACTTCCCACGTACTTTTTAATATTCCACAGTTATTTTCCACAGCCCTTTTGTGATTTGATGTTTTTAACAACACTCTTTTTCTTGCAGAGTTCAAGGCAACCCAAGGCTTTGTCTCTCTGGTTCCTGCACAGAAAAAAACTCGAAGAAGAAATTCCCGGTGGTGATTGTTGCATCAGTTGCTTCTGTGGCCATAATTGTTGCTGTGTTGGTTATTATTTTTGTTCTCAGTAAGAAAAAGTCATCTACTGTGGGAGGTAATTTGCAGGAGATCTCTCATCAAATCAAGAAACTGCAACAAATCGATGAATTCTTACATACCCTACTTTTTTTCTTTCTTATCTATAGCTCTACAACCTCCACTGAGTATGCCAATGGTTCATGATAATTCACCTGAACCATCAATCGAGACGAAAAAGAGAAGGTTTACTTATTCAGAGGTTATCAAAATGACGAATAATTTTCAAAGAGTTGTAGGGGAAGGAGGATTCGGTGTTGTTTGTCATGGTACTATAAATGGTTCTGAACAGGTGGCTGTTAAAGTTCTCTCTCAATCATCAAGTCAAGGATATAAGCATTTTAAGGCAGAGGTATGCATAATCTTCTTAAAAATATGACCATCTAACGCTTTCTCTTACTTTTATTTCCCATGAATGATTAGGTTGATCTTCTTCTACGAGTTCACCATACAAATTTGGTGAGTCTTGTTGGATATTGCGATGAAAGAGATCACTTGGCTCTCATCTATGAGTTTTTGCCCAAGGGAGACTTAAGACAACATCTATCTGGTAAACTTGAATTTCTTCATGATTCGAAAGTGTATATATGTTTCAACGTTCCCAAGGATCTAAAGAATCAAGTATTCAGGAAAAAGCGGTGGGTCCTTTATCAACTGGGGTAATCGTCTACGAATAGCTCTGGAGGCTGCACTAGGTTCGTAAGCTTATTAGCCAATATTGGCAGCTTAAAATGACTTTCCTTCTGGTGGACTAACAAATAATCATTCCTTTGAATAGGATTGGAATATCTACATTCTGGATGCACACCACCAATTGTACATAGAGATATAAAAACGACAAACATATTGCTGGACGAACAGTTAAAGGCCAAGCTTGCCGATTTCGGCCTTTCGAGATCTTTCCCTATTGGAGGTGAAACACATATTTCAACTGTGGTTGCTGGTACTCCTGGATACCTTGATCCTGAGTAAGTGTCGTTAGTTACCATTACAATGTGCTGAAAGTGAGTTGTCATTTTGCACTTTATATATTGGTTAGAGAGTATAACCATGTACTTTTGCCGTGCAGATATTACCAGACAACTCGACTGGGTGAGAAGAGCGATGTGTACAGCTTCGGAATTGTGTTATTGGAGATTATCACAAACCAACCTGTGATTGACCAGTCCCGTTCAAAGTCTCACATATCACAATGGGTTGGATTTGAGCTTACCCGAGGAGATATTACTAAGATCATGGATCCAAACCTGAACGGGGATTACGAATCTCGTTCTGTATGGAGAGTTCTTGAACTGGCAATGTCGTGTGCGAATCCTTCTTCTGTGAACCGACCAAACATGTCCCAAGTTGCTAATGAACTGAAAGAATGTCTTGTTTCTGAAAACTTGAGGGAAAATATGAATATGGACTCTCAGAATTCTCTTAAAGTGAGCATGAGCTTTGACACAGAGTTGTTTCCGAGGGCAAGGTAGTATGTGCTGCAGGTAACACAACCATGCTAATTAGTTGGGCTATTGGTCATGTTTGCTTTGATCATCCACATGCCAAGATCATATACCCTGTTACTTGGTGATGTTTTCATTATTTTATGTGTGCTTAGTGATGTTTTCATTCTTTGTATGTGTGGCTTGGATGCTAATAATCATTGACCGTAAAAGAGTATACCTCTTTGTGGTTCCATCATTAACAAACAAATGATTTTGGTTAAATATTTGTAAAATGGTTGGAAGAGTATTGATTTAAAACTGTCAAATAGTATATAAAATTAAAGAAACAGATTATGGATTGTGATTTCTCAACATACATTTATCTGTACTCTGAAATTATTAGGCTCACCATTCACTTAAGGCTATGTCAAATATAATTGATGTGATAGTTTATTGCTTAACGTGCTTCTGGGTCTGCTCCATATCTTCCATGATTGAGTTCATGATAGTGATGTTGGGACTTTGCTGTCCTCTTTTTCTTATTCATTTTGTTGAATAGAAAATGCATTTACTCATTTCTTTTGGCTTGGCAAAGTCTTTCTTTCGGCTTTTACATTTTCTTCCTAGCCAAATGGTTTTCTTGATTTTTCCTTGGAAGGTTAGAGAAGATGATTATATGAAGAATTCTCTTGGCCTTTTGTTCCTGCTAGTCTCCATCATTCATATTGTTCGAGCTCAAGACCAACAAGGTATCAGAAACCTTTTTTTTCCCTTTTAAACACATTCTTTTACAAACTTTTTGGTTCTCAGAAGTGCATTGTTTTAAAGAATAATCTTTATAAATGTCTGCCAACAGGATTCATCAGTTTGGATTGCGGACTCCCTGCGAATGAACTGTCTCCTTATGAAGAGAGTTTCACTGGACTGCGGTTCTCTTCGGATGAAAAGTTCATACGTAGTGGAAAAAACGGTCGAATCCGAGAAAATCCTCAGGGATACGCTAAGCCGTACGCTGAGATATTTTCCAGATGGAATAAGGAACTGCTACAATCTAAACGTTGAGAAGGGCAGGACACATTTGATTGTGGCTAGGTTTGTATATGGAAATTATGATGGTTTTGACCTTAAGCCAAAGTTTGATCTGTATCTTGGACCTAATCTATGGGCCACGGTGGATTTGCAAACAGAAGTTAATGGTACAGCGGAAGAGATCTTACACATCCCAACATCAAACTCTTTGCAGATTTGTCTTGTTAAGACTGGGGAAACTATACCGCTAATATCGGCTTTGGAATTATGGGAAATGGTTCTTATATCACTAAGTCTGGTTCCTTGAATCTTTTATCACGAACATATCTTAGCAAGTCAGGATCTGATCTACGGTAAGTTAACTTCAACTGATCATTGTTTGTTCTTTCTGCTCTGTTTCAATACAAGGGTTGTTTTCATTGACACTTAGAAAAGGTCATACATAAGGTTTTAAGGCAATCAATATGATCATTTTTTTTTGTTTTACTACTAAAACAACATTGTTTCCCACCCCCAGCTACATGAAAGATGTATATGATCGCACATGGGTATCATATGGAGCCAGTTTTCGGACGGGATGGACCCAGATTTATACCGCTCTTGAAGTGAACAATTCCAACAATTATGCTCCACCGAAAGATGCGCTAAGAAATGCTGCCACACCGACTAATGCCAGTGCACCATTGACGATTGAATGGCCTTCAGGAAGTCCCAGTCAGGAAGTCCCAGGGACCAATATTACTTGTACGCACACTTTGCTGAGATCCAAGACTTGCAGGCAAATGATACCAGAGAATTCAACATCCTATTTAACGGAGAAGTTTTTTCTGACCCTATCATTCCTAAGAAACTTGACATAACTAGTGTCCAAAGTGTGACCCCAAAAACTTGCCAAGAAGGGAAATGTAGTTTGCAGCTAACAAGAACCAACCGATCAACTCTTCCACCTCTACTTAACGCTTTGGAAATCTATGCAGTCATCCAGTTCCCGCAATCCGAAACAAATGAAATTGACGGTATGTCTTATGGTTAGTGATCTAGGAAACAAAACATAAGCATGGTACTCATGTATGCATTTTTCATGTATTACTTTCTAACATCATCGAAACTTTTTATGTCAGTGATTGCTATAAAAAAGATTGAAGCCATGTACGAATCGAGTAGAATCAACTGGCAAGGCGATCCATGTGTCCCTCAACATTTTATCTGGGATGGTTTAAATTGCAGCAATACGGATATCTCCACACCACCAAGAATTACTTCTTTGTAAGTCGTAAAATCAGTAGACACGGACACTAACTCTTCAAGATCTGTTAGTAGTCATGATCTTTAACTACAACTTTGAATGTGGTTTTGAAAACTTTACCAGAAACTTGTCTTCAAGTGGTTTAACTGGAAACATAGCTGCTGCCATTCAAAACCTTACGCAACTAGAAAAACTGTAAGTATGACTCCTTTGTCGATTGAAAGCAAGAAATTGTTCTATATATAATATCATATAAATTCTCTCTTTCTAACATTAGGGACTTGTCGAATAACAACTTGACTGGAGGGGTGCCGGAGTTTCTAGGCAACATGAAATCGTTGTCCTTCATGTAAGTTTCTCTCAACATACTTCTTAATGTTTTTCAGATTCCACCTAAGATCATTTTCGTTTTTAACAGAAATTTAAGTGGGAACAATCTTAGTGGTTCAATACCTCAAACTCTTCAAAAGAAGAGACTAGAACTATTGTAAGAAACTTTCTACATAGTTTTTGAAAATTTCTCAGTTGTTTATCCACAACCCTATTGTGCATTTGATGTCATGATAAATCCTTGGCTTCTTGTAGTGTTGAAGGAAACCCAAGGCTCTGTCTCTCTGATTCATGTAGGAAACCACCTAAGAAGAAAATTCATGTGGCAATTGTTGCATCAGTTGCTTCTGCTGCCATTGTCGTTGCTGTATTGATTCTTTTTCTTATACTCAGAAAGAGAAAGTCAACTATTGTACAAGGTACTTGCAAGAGAGACATCAAATAAGAAAACTTTATCAAATCTTGTAAATGTCATTGTTCCATTGCATTAAAAGAAGAGATACAAAGAAAAATCGATATGATAATATCCTTTTTCTGATGTATAGGTCAACACCTGCCACCGAGCACATCAACTGTAGATGTTACATTTGCTAATAAGAAAAGCAAAAGGTTCACATATTTAGAGGTCATCAAAATGACAAACAACTTCCAAAGAGTCTTAGGTAAAGGAGGGTTCGGCATGGTGTATCATGGTACTGTAAAGGGTTCTGATCAGGTGGCCGTTAAAGTACTCTCTCAATCGTCAACTCAAGGGTATAAACAATTCAAAGCAGAGGTATCCATATTTCTGCAATCTTCCCAACTAAACTATGTTCTGTGTCTAGCATAACTAAAGGTTACAGTTACAGATTTCAACATTATTTTAATATGAGTCTTTCTTTAGGTTGATCTTCTTCTGAGAGTTCACCATACAAATTTGGTGAGCCTCACTGGGTATTGCTATGAAGGAGATAATTAGGCCCTTATCTATGAGTTTCTTCCCAATGGAGACCTAAAACAACATTTGTCAGGTATATTGTTCTAGTAATCTCATCGCATTTGGTCATGAAACTCAGAAATAGCCTTGAATGGGTCTAAAAGATCTAATATACAGGAAAAGGAGGTAAATCCATCATCAACTGGAGTATTCGTCTACAAATAGCCTTGAACGCAGCACTAGGTTTGTACTAACTTAAATACCGTAGAATAAGATGTATATCGACTCATTTTCAGGTTTGCGGTAAATCATTTGATATAGCTGGCTCCATTGCAGGATTGGAGTACTTACATATTGGATGCATACCGCCAATGGTTCATAGAGATGTCAAAACTGCCAACATATTGCTAGATGAGAATTTCAAGGCCAAACTCGCTGATTTTGGTCTCTCAAGATCTTTCCAAGTTAGAGGTGAGTCCTATGATTCGACATTCGTTGCTGGTACTCCTGGATACCTTGATCCCGAGTAAGTATCTCTTTGTTTTGAAACTTCCTATTCATTCTTCAATGGTTAAAGAGTATATACCCTGTTCTTGTCTTGCAGATATTACCCTACAAGTCGGTTAGCTGCGAAGAGTGATGTCTACAGTTATGGGATCGTGTTATTGGAGATGATCACAAACCAGCCCGTGATCTCTGAAAAGTACCACATAACAGAATGGGTTGGCTCTAAGCTTAACCGAGGTGATATTATTGAGATCATGGATCCAAACCTTGGCGGGGTTTATGACTCTAATTCTGCGTGGAGAGCACTTGAGCTGGCAATGTCATGCGCAGACCCTTCTTCCTCGAAACGACCAACCATGTCTCAGGTAATCAACGAGCTAAAAGAGTGTCTTGTGTGTGAAAACTCGAGGATGAGCAAGACTCGAGGCATGGAATATCAAGAAATGAATATTAGCTTGGATACTTCGGTGGTTCCTGGAGCAAGATAGTTTTGACTTTTGAGTAGTTGTCTACTTGTTGTACCAATATTGAATCAACATATCAATTTGTAAAACATCTATAATAAAATGTGATTTCTTCTCCATGGTTTTGCTTTTGTGACATTCTCCAACAACAACAAAAAAAAAACACTTTTTCGTTATAAAAAGAAAAAAAAAATGGTGAAGACGCCTAAACCCTAGTAAGAGTGGGGCTTAAGCCCAATGGGCCAAACAAGCGTCTGTGAATGGCGGCAATTTCTTAACGCGAATCAATCGTCGATCGCTGGAGAAAAGGTCTCACCGCCGGGAACTGCTGATGATGAAGAAGCGCTCTTTTTCTCGCTCGACGGGATCTTTCGCCGTCGTAAACCACCGGAGATTATCATTCTCAGTCGCCGACTCGCCGAAGCCTGCTGAGATAGATGAAAAACCTAGATTTCTCTTGGACTCGCTGCTCTGTGGATTATCCAAACAGGTGTTTGCTTTGACATTACACTATAATTTCTACTTACGCATCATGAACTCAAATCTTCTGGTGTGATTAAGATTGTGACATTTGTGCTAAATCAACTTGTTAAACATGGTTGTGATTTCTTATTGAAGGAAATAATTAGGCTAATCAACTTTAGCTGAATTTAAGAGAAAATGATGTCTTCTTACCTCTGTGAAGCTGCACTAGAATCACACACATTTACTCTTTTTCGCCACTGACTTGTCAAAAGTCTTTCTTTTGTGAATGATATGTTTTTTTTTTTCCCTTATTTATTTGATGTTTATCTCTCAGACCAAGATTTCTCTCAGACTCGCTGCCCTGTGGTTATCCGAACATGTTTTTCTTTGGATTTTGATAGTGTCTTCTTAAACAAAATAATCAGAGGCTAATAACCTAAGCTAAACTTAAGAGACTCACAAATTATTGAATTGAGAGCATCCAAACAACAACAAAAAAGACATTCAAGAAAACAAAAACCCAAAAAGACCGTCTTGTACTCTAGGTTGTTGGACTCGTCTTATATTATTGATTGTCCTATAATGTGCCAATTTATTGCTTAACGTACTTCTTGGCCCGCTCCCAAATTCATGACGGGGATATTGGGACATTGTCGTCCTCTTAACCCTCATCTTTCCCTTGGCGAAGGGCTAGCTGCACTAGAAAACACATTTACTCAATTTTTCACCATTGACTTATCAAAAGTCTTTCTTTTTGTGAATGATTTGGGTTTGCTTATTTATTGAAGTTTATCTTCAGCAGCATTACCGATTATCGATTTCATTTTTCTAACAAAAACCCTTTTCCAAAACTACAGGGAAATTGGTAAGACGCCTAAACTTAAAAACCCAAACAGGTTTCTCTTTTGAGATTGCACTAAAATGTCTTCGTGCATCATCACTTCATGGTGGATTAAGATCTTTTGGTACGATTGATATGATAGTTTCTTTGGAACTAAGATTCATGCTGATTGTCTGATTAATTAAGAAACTACTGTTGCATCAAAAGTGACACTTCTCTAGTAAAACTAAAGAAAAAGAATATTGTTTGTGATTTCTTAAACAAAATAATTAGAGACTAATAACCTACGCGATAAAAGAGAACTCACAAATTAGTGAGAGCAAAAAAACTACGGAAAGGACAGTCTTTAAAGAAAAACACAATAAACAATCAACGAAAAAGGGCAGTCTTGTTTGGACTGTGATATATCAATGTGTGCTTCTTGGTCCGCTCCTTAGTTTCCCAGAAAAAAACTTCATGACGGTGATGTTGGGACATTGTTGTCCTCTTAACCCTCATCTTCTTCCATTGGTGAAGCTGCCTGCACTAGAAAACATATATACTCATTTTCACCATTGACTTGAGTCCTGACTAAGTCTTTCTTTTAGTGTATGATATTTGGGTTTGCTTATTTATTTAAAGTTTTATCTTCAACAGCATAGCCACCCGTTGGTTTCTTGATTTTTCCTTGGGAGTTAAGAAAAGATGGAGAGTTCTTTTGGGCTTTTGTTGGCACTGTTAACTTTGACCATCATTCATATTGTTCAAGCTCAAGACCCACAAGGTATCAGATATCGTCTTTGTTCTATATACATCTATGTGTAGAAACATTTTGGTTATAAGAAAGAAGTGCACTGGTTTTAATGTCTGTTAACAGGGTTCATCAGTTTGGATTGCGGGCTACCCGCAAATGAGACGTCTCCTTATACAGAGACTCAAACTGGTCTGTTGTTCTCTTCGGACGCAACATTCATCCAGAGCGGAAAAACTGGTAGAGTCCAAGCAAATCAAGAGAGTAAATTCTTGAAGCCATACAGAACGCTGAGATATTTCCCAGAGGGAGTACGGAATTGCTACAATCTGAGTGTGTTCAAGGAGCGTAAATATTTGATCGCTGCTAGTTTTTTATATGGAAATTACGATGGTCATAACATAGCCCCTGTGTTTGATCTTTATCTTGGACCAAATTTATGGGCGAAAATAGATTTACAAGATGTGAATGGTACAGGGGAAGAGATCTTACACATCCCAACATCGAACTCGTTGCAGATATGTCTTGTTCAGACTGGGGAAACTACACCGCTGATATCCTCTTTGGAATTACGGCCAATGAGAACTGGAAGCTATACCACTGTGTCTGGTTCCCTGAAAACATACAGGCGTTTATATTTTAAAAAGTCTGGATCTAGGCTACGGTAAGTCAACTTTTAACTGAACAATGGCTCTTCTTTCTGCTATGTTTTCTGTGCCTTTGTTTCTCATTTGTCTGTTTACACTTTTTCAACACAAGTAGGCTGATTTCTTTTCAAGGAACATCGACTCTAAATAATATAGAAGACAAGAAAAAAACAATGAAATTTTCCATACATTTGGTTTTAAGACGATCAGTATGGTAATATTACAACGGTTCACGATGGTGAATAACATAGTTTCATTTTATGATACCTATTCTGCTGCTAAAACAATATTGTTCTTAACCCCTAGGTACAGTAAAGATGTTTATGATCGCTCATGGTTTCCGCGCTTCATGGACGAATGGACCCAGATTTCCACTGCTCTCGGGGTGATTAATACCAACATCTACCAACCACCGGAAGATGCGCTGAAAAATGCTGCCACGCCTACTGATGCTAGTGCGCCACTGACATTTAAATGGAATTCAGAAAAATTGGATGTCCAATATTACTTTTACGCACACTATGCTGAGATCCAAGACTTGCAGGCAAATGATACCAGAGAATTCAACATCTTATTGAATGGACAAAATTTATCTGTGACTGGCCCTGAAGTCCCAGATAAGCTAAGTATAAAGACCTTCCAAAGCTCGTCACCGATAAGTTGCAATGGATGGGCATGTAATTTTCAGCTGATAAGAACCAAAAGATCAACTCTTCCACCTCTACTTAATGCTTTGGAAGTCTACACAGTTATTCAGTTTCCACGGTCCGAAACAGATGAAAGCGACGGTACGTGACTTTCTTTTCCAGGTCTATGCTTTCTTATGTTAGTAACGAAATAAATCAAAAACACATCGATTCTTTTATTATGTCAGTGGTTGCTATGAAAAACATCTCAGCCAGCTATGGATTGAGTAGAATCAACTGGCAAGGCGATCCATGCTTCCCTCAGCAGCTTAGGTGGGACGCTTTAGACTGCACCAACAGAAATATCTCCCAACCACCAAGAATCACTTCTTTGTAAGTCGTAAATTTAGTGGTACGCACGCACTCTTCAAGATCTGTTAGTAATCTTGATCACTAACACTTTGAATGTGCATTTCAATAGAAACTTGTCTTCAAGTCGTTTAAATGGAACCATAGCAGCTGCCATTCAAAGTATTACACAACTTGAAACACTGTAAGCTTTACCATTGTTAATTGAATACGAGAAACTGTTATTATATGGATGGGAATAAATTTGATAAACCTTCAAGTGTTTATCCTCTATTGCTAACGTTAGGGACTTGTCGTATAATAACTTAACTGGAGAGGTGCCAGAGTTTCTTGGCAAAATGAAATCGTTGTCGGTCATGTAAGTTCTCTCTCAATATATATTTTCTAATGCTTTTCAGATTCCAACTCAGTTGTTTTTAACAGAAACTTAAGCGGGAACAATCTTAATGGTTCAATTCCGCAAGCTCTTCGAAAGAAAAGACTAAAACTATAGTAAGAAACTTTCCACATAGCTATATGAACTTTTATCAATAAATATCTGTAACCATTCTGTGCATTTGATGTCCTGAACAACCCTTATTTTATTGTAGCCTTGAAGGAAACCCAAGGCTTATAAAACCACCTAAGAAGGAATTTCCTGTGGCAATTGTTACATTAGTTGTTTTTGTCACAGTCATTGTGGTTCTTTTTCTTGTTTTCAGAAAGAAAATGTCCACGATTGTAAAAGGTACTTGCAAGAGAGGCATTAAATAAGAAAAACTTATAAATCTTGGGAATGCCGTTCGTTGCTCCGTTGCATGACAAGAAGAGATGCACATTAAAAAAAGAAATATCATAACATCCTTATTCTGATGTACAGGTCTACGCCTGCCACCAAGGACATCAATGGTGGATGTTACATTTTCTAATAAAAAAAGCAAAAGGTTCACATATTCAGAGGTCGTCCAAGTGACAAAGAACTTCCAAAGAGTTTTAGGTAAAGGAGGGTTCGGCATGGTCTATCACGGTACTGTAAAGGGTTCTGAACAGGTGGCCGTTAAGGTTCTCTCTCAATCGTCAACTCAAGGCTCTAAGGAGTTCAAAGCAGAGGTGCCCATATTTCTGTAATCTTCCCAACTATACTATGATCTGTTTCTCCAAAGGTTACGGATTTCAACATTTTCTTAACACGTAGTCTTTTTTAGGTTGATCTCCTTCTGAGAGTGCACCATACAAATTTGGTGAGCCTGGTTGGGTATTGCTGTGAAGGAGATTACTTGGCCCTCGTCTATGAGTTTCTTCCCAATGGAGACTTAAAACAACATTTGTCAGGTGATATATTTTCTTAATTATGTCACGTCTAATAGTTGCTCATGAAACTCAGAAGACCTGAATGGATCTAACAATCTAATATACAGGAAAAGGAGGTAATTCCATCATCAACTGGAGTATTCGACTGCGAATAGCTTTGGAAGCAGCACTAGGTTCGTACTATGTTAAAAAACTGTAGGACAAGATATCAATTCCGTTCATATTAGTTTGATGATAGGTTTGATGATATTTGTACTCAATTGCATAGGTTTGGAGTACTTGCATATTGGATGCACACCACCGATGGTTCATAGAGATGTCAAAACTGCCAACATATTGCTCGACGAGAATTTTAAGGCCAAACTCGCTGATTTTGGTCTTTCAAGATCTTTCCAAGGTGAAGGCGAATCTCAGGAATCGACAACAATTGCTGGTACTCTTGGATACCTTGATCCCGAGTAAGTATTATTAGTTTCCAGATACACACACTCAAACACTTGTTCTGAAACTTTTTATTCCTTCTTCGATGATTAAAGAGTATATATTATGTTGTTGTCTTGCAGATGTTACCATTCAGGTCGATTGGGTGAGAAGAGTGATGTCTACAGTTTCGGGATCGTGTTATTGGAGATGATCACAAACCAACCAGTGATCAATCAAACCTCGGGAGATTCTCACATAACACAATGGGTTGGCTTTCAGATGAACCGAGGTGATATTCTTGAGATTATGGATCCAAACCTTCGCAAGGATTATAACATTAATTCTGCCTGGAGAGCTTTGGAACTGGCAATGTCATGCGCGTATCCTTCTTCCTCAAAACGACCATCCATGTCTCAGGTTATACACGAGCTGAAAGAGTGTATTGCGTGTGAAAACACAGGGATAAGTAAGAATCGAAGCTTGGAATATCAAGAAATGAACGTTAGCTTGGACACTACGGCGGTTCCCATGGCAAGATAGTTCTGAATGTTTTCTACTAATAAGGAATCAATACTCAACTAGTTACACATTTAGCAAGATTTGTAAACTTGTTAAAGTAATGATTGAAGTGTGTAATTGTGTATACGTCTTGTAGATAAACTCGAAGTCGACAAATTTCCTTCTGCGTTCATTGATTATTAATATATTCAGATCAATATTCTCTGCTCTTTTGGTTTCTTCATATGTCTTGAGTACCACGAAAAGGTAGTTTTGCTTTGACCATCTACATTTCAAAGATCATTTTCTCTACAATCTTGGTTTCTTTCAATGTGGTTTACTTTTGTCTGTAATTGTTTTCTCTCATGTTAATCCACTTACCCATTTCTAATTTTTTTTTTTTTTTTTTTT
>Ga0041059_1001969_pt1 | contig 15781 bp, 11 predicted proteins | sample AraColnosormetaG_FD_56232 | JGI IMG/M metagenome (GOLD analysis project Ga0041059, IMG submission 56232) | Arabidopsis roots microbial communities from North Carolina, USA - Col MF nosort | ecosystem: Host-associated > Plants > Roots > Unclassified | place: USA: North Carolina | collected...
AAAAAAAACTCCGATCTCTCCGACGAGACTCCGAGAAACTTGCTGATGAAACTCCAAGGGCAAAAATGGAGGAGGAGAGATGGGTTTCTCGGAGGAGGTCGGAGAAAGAGAGAGAAGAAGAAAGAAAAAAAAAGGAAAAGAAGATAATTGTAGAGAGAGAGAGAATGAATGATCCGTTGGAATCGATGGATTTGAGACTAGCCGCCAAAAACGCAAGGCCAAGCGAAACGACTTGACTTTTTTTTTTCCTTGTTCAACTGTTACGTTATGTTAAAAAAAAGTCCTTTCACATCGGTTTTAAATTTGCTTATATACGTTTTGTTTTGTTAAAAAAACATTTAAGATAGGTTAAGAGATTTAAGATTTCCATAAAACTACACCTACTACTACTTACCAAATTTTATTAAAAACTATTATTGAGTTTCCAAATCTATGTCAAAACGTTTGGTCAATGGTCAATATTTTGAATGTTTGTATTGCATTAACTTTGATGTTGACTAATTTTTTATTTTTTGGATAATTTGCAAACAAAGCATATTTTAACATTGTTTAAAAGTTTTTAAAGTTTTAAATTTTGTAAATATTTGAACTTTATAAGAAGTTTAAACATATAAATATTAAAAAGATATTAATACGGACGATATATTACGGGTGAAATCCTAAATGTAACAATCAATATGCAATTATGAAGTTTGAATCGATATTAAAACTTTTTGAAGTTTCTAATATTATAAATATTCGAACTTAATAAAAAAATGACAAAATGATGATTAATTTCATGGGACGAGGTTAAATGGTGGACGGGTTTGGATTGATATTAATACGGGATGGTATACTATGGATGAAATCCTAGAATTAAAAATCAAAATACAATTATATAATTTTAAACACTAAAAAAATATTAACGAAACAAATATAACTTAAAATTTCAAAAAGAAAATTAATTAATAAAATCGTCATGAGGTGTATCATAGTATCATACATAAAAAAAATAGCATGTATCTATAAATCATCTTAAAAAAAAAATTCAATTTTTTTATTTAAAATATAGGCTTATGATGTACCTCTTGAATATGTAATTTATATATAAATAATATTAACTAAAATAAAAATCTCTAATTTTCTAACAAAAATATTAACATGCGGTATACCGCGGGTCAATCTCTAGATAATACAACTTTTAAATCTTTATTACCTCTAAAAAACTCTAACAACAAAAAAATACTGAATTTTAATATTCAATTAATGTACAACAAATATCAGAAGATAAAACATGAATTACCCAAGCTTAACATATATAAAAATTAGGTGTCAAAAATTTATCATTCATATACAAATAATAATTTTTATAAAAAATTTATATAATTTTAAATAAACATATTCACCCGCGGTACACCGCGGATAAATATCTAGTAAAATAATCATTATGGTGAAAGAATTCATTGAATAAGTTTAGATTGAAAGATATCAATTTATGATCTTATCATAATTATATATATATTAGATTAATAATTTTTATTGTGCCTGAATGCTATGTTATTAACAATCTTATTTATTAGAATATATGAATCTATCTAATGATAATTATCTAATACTATTATTTGAAAAATACATTTATTTAAGTGGACAGAAAGTTGAAAAAAATAACAAATTTGCTATCGGGTTAAAAATTTTATGTCATGAAAAAATCCGTTTAGAAATATGTGTATCCTTTAGACTATCTACAATGGCTTATTGAAAAAAATTATTCAATAGTTGAATGCTTACAATGGGGTATTGAATAAAGAAATGAATCGTATGTGGATTAAATGGTGTTGAACCGATTCAACATTGTTGAATCTTTAAAAATGGACCCCTCATTGCCATTTGTCCTTAAATGATTGGAGACAGAAGTTGTGGGGAGAGTTAAATAAAGATAGGACATATGTTGCTCTTTTATTTGCTACTGAGATTTATGATATTTTATTTTCCTCTAAATTATTAGAAATCAATTATCTTATAAAATATTTATTTGTTTTAAATTATTTTTACACTAAAATTCATCATTTTTCAAACTCTATAAATAAAGACTTGTTTCATTTGATTTGGACACAGAAAAAAATATATTTATTTTCACTATAATTTTTTTATTAGTCGGTAAACTCGTGTCTATATTTTTATTCTGTTTTTTTCAGTGAAATGGATCCCCACAATAACTCCTTTAACAACTAAAATTCCACTTATTATCCATTTAAAATATAAAAGAAAAGAAAAATAATGAAATAAAATGTTTTGGGGTAGGGTGTTGAATTTTTAAAAAAAACCATTGTAGAGTGTAAAATTTGAGTGGGTATTGAATTATTATGTGGAAGAAAGAGGAAAGGATGTGGAAGAGAGAGAAGATGATGTGGAGGGTGTTAAATGAAAAAACCATTGTTGATAGCCTTAGAGCAGGATTTTAAAAGTCAGATTATCGCATCTAATCTTGGAAATTGAAATGCAGTGTTATGAGCCGTTGATTTTTTGAGTTGAACCGAATAAAAAAATCACGCGTCTATATTTCATCAACCGAATTGCATTAATTTCAAATATTCATTGCTTATATTCCTATATTGAATTTGAATATATCACTTCTCCATAATTATAGGTAATCAAATACTTACTTTGGATCTTCATTTTGAATTTTCATAAATTTTCTTAACGATTTTCATAATTAAATAACTACTTATATGGTAAATGGTAAACATTCTCCTATAATTATGGGATCATCATAATCACTAAACATGGATTCCACGATTTTGTATTTTGTCCATATTTTTTGACATAAAAATTTATATCTTATAAATACCGTAAGTCCCATTTCAATAACTCACTCAGCAATACCTCATACTCTATTACATTCATTTCGAACTTATCACCAAAACAGATGCTCGCTAATCCTCTTCCATTTGCTTCTTTGAGATCACTAAAGCCTTACAAGAACGCTTGGCGTATTCATGTTAAATTGCTTCATGTTTGGAGGCAATACTCTGTAAGGCTGGTAAATCCATCAAAATGATTTTGGTTGATGAAGCAGTAAGTATTATATTCTATGTATTTATTTTCCATAATATATATTGTTTCTGGCAAGTATCATATTCACTGATATATATATATATATATATATAAATATTTGTATATTTTTAAACTTATAGGGTGATAAAATTTTATCTGCTGTGAGAAGAGAGTAGATCAAAAAGTTTGAAAAGAGTTTAACCGAAGGTGTTTGGAAGATTATTACGATCGTCACTCTCAATCCTACAAGTGGTGAGTATCGTATTTCTGACTTGAAATACAATATTGTTTTTGTTTTCAAAACCACGGTCTCTCCATGGATAACGTCTCAAATTATTAGTTTGTCTCTCTTGCTAAGTTTGACGTGATCTTTTCTGGATCCGCTAACACAAATCTCGTCATCGGTTAGTTTAACTTTTAAAGTTGAACATACATGCCTTATTATAAAGTCAATTATTTATATTTTTTCTCTTCTTTGTCTATACAGATGTTATTGGTCAAGTTGTTGACCAGACTAAAATCCAAGATCTTAATGCTAACAACAAGCCCACCAAAAAAATTGATTTCCAATATGAGAGACATGCAGTAAAAGAAATTTCTATTTTTATTTTCTAATTAAATGTTTATTATTTATTTATCAATTTTTTCTTTCTATATAAGCGACACTCGCTTGGCATGTGCACTTTAGGGAAAGTATGTTAAGATTGTTGATAAAGCTTGCGAGAAATCAACTGATGGTATTGTTGTTTGCTTAATACGATTTGCGAAGATCAATCTCTATAACGGTAATTATATTAATATGCATATATATATGTAATATTTCATTTTATATATACGCAGATAATAAGAGCATTTCCAATTCATTTGATGTTTCACAAGTCTTTGTTGATACAAAATTGGTTGAGTTGGTTCTTTTTAAGAAAAGGTAAATTTTTATCCCATTTCCAAAAAAATAATTACTGAAAAGATGGGACTCAAGTAGACTGATGATGGGAGCTGCAATTATGAGAAATGGAAAGATGATAAAGGATTTTTGGAGTAGATTGCTGAAAAGAGATGGAAATATTTGCATAAGGAAATTGATGACTGACATTGAAGATGTTAAGAAGTGGAGTGAGAAGAAGGACATAATCCGTTTTGTGTATATTTGTGTGATAGCTGGGTTGGTCATGGCTACGAGTGAAACGAAAAAGATAGATCATTTATATATCAAGATGGTAATGGATCTTCATAACGTTCGTAATTATCCTTGGGGTCTTAAAGCTTATGATAATCTACTAAATTGTATCATGAAAGCAATATATGCTCTGAAGAAAACCAAAAGCTATGTTCTGGATGGATTCTCATATACACTTCAGATATGGGTGATGGAAGCAATTCCAGAAATTGGATCATTGTTGGGAGAAAAGATTAGCACTGAATTCAATGAAGGTCCTCGATGTTCTAATTGGAAAGGTGCTGCAAAGATATCATATGAGGACATCATCTCTGTGGACAGGTCATTTAAATCACATGTAAGTTTACAGTTCTTTATCTTCAGTTTAAAAGTTTTAAGAACTAAGGGTTTTGTAATTGTATGAAGTACTTTAACTAGTAGTTTGATTATCTACTATGATTTTTTAAATGTTTATTTTTATTTTTCTGTAGGCTGTCTTTTATCCATCTATTTCTTATTTTGGAAACGAGGTCATTAACGACAGAGAATTTGTATGGCGTGATGAAATCAGAGATGGTGAAGTGGATAATATGATTGAAAAAATAAAATCTAGGAAAGATTTTAGAGACCATGTTTGGGAAAGTGTTGTACATAATCAAATAGAAGGCGACAATATTGAGAATGTGCAAGAGAATGATGTCCAAGGAAAGGATGATGTAACTGAAGATGGTAATGAGGTCGATCATATGAGTGGGGTAACTGAAGAAGGGAATGAAGAGAACCATGTCTCCGGTATGAACAGGAGTAAGAAAAAACAATCTGATCACGGTGCAGAGACACGCAAAAAGAAGTTGCTTTGTCAACGAGCAACAGCAACAACACATGGAGCTTTAAATGACAAAATGAATTCCTTTCTTAAAGCATTGATTGATTCTTCTTTTGAGAAGTTTGAAAAGCGATTGCAATCAAAAGAGGATGATACATCACTAGTGGAGGGTTTGGTCTCTACATCTGAAACTACAAGAAAAACAACGAGATTCACAACTTCGCAACCGTCCAATCCAACAGATCAGCCAAGTAAACTTGTAGTACGTATAAATCTAAATCTTGTAGATATTTGAAAATTATGTACTTGTAGTTCTTGTTTTAATGTTTTTGTTCATCTTTTTTAATAGCAGGACCTAATGTCTTTAGATGACGATATTTTAGACTTTAATTTGGGTACACAAGAATTTTTAGATAAATCTATGGGACACTTATCTCAACTGTCACAGCTATCCGGATTTGATTCCACACAAAATTTGGATAAATATATTCCTGACGTGGACAAAAATGACAAGGATGCTGTATTGGTGTTTGTTTCGGAGGCTAGATGGGAAGCTTTTAGGGAGTGGGATATGAAGCACGAGTAAGTCCATTGTTTTTCTCTTAAATTATTAGAATTTTATGCTTTGTCAATCAATTAAATTATCATGCTTTCACATTTTCAAAGACTTAAAATTTGGTCCAAGTGTTATCAATAAAGCATTACTCGGTCGACTCTTGCCTTCTAGCAAATGGCTTGGCAACGAGGTGCGTTTTACCAATTGTCATTAACTTTGCAGTACATACTAAGTATTATAAAGAATTTGTGGTGCACTGATTACTCACCGATTTAATATTTTTCAGGATATGGATGCTACAATGCATTTATTTCGAGAGAAATCATCTATAGGGCGACTGAATTTAGCTCGTGTTGGTTTATTGGACTGCATTTTTGGCGTGCGACTCAATGTTGAATACAAAAAGTTTGTGAACAATAAACGAAGCCACCAATGGAGTAGATTTATCTAAGATTATGCCAACGGCGAGTCTCCTTCTCATGGGAGGACAAGAAAACAGTGGGGATCAAATTTTGACCGTATTACTTCCCGCTCCATGACAATGGTAATCATTGGATTTCTCTGTGCATTAACTTCATTCAAAGAACGGTTGAAATCTTTGATTGTGCTGGTCACAACCATAGAAGTGGAGGCATTCGCAATCACCGTCCCACGAATTCTCAAGGAAATTCACACAAAATCAAATGGAAAAATCTACTATTGGCTCCGTACACTCTCGTCCATGTTTTGGTGCCGCCTGACCTCAACAAAACATGTTGTGATTGTGGAGTGTATGCGCTCAAATATATCGAGTGTCATTTTATGGGGCTGTCCTTGGATATGTTGGATGATGTCAACATTAAAGATGCACGTCTGAGGATTGCAGTTGATCTATGGAAAGCAGCATTTGATCCTGTATTCATTGACCGAATGACAAAGTATAAACCACCAAAGATAAATTCTGAAATAATAGATATTGCATGAGAAACAAATACACACTAATTTATGAGACTTTTGTTACTTTCAAACAAACAAGCCAAAACATTTCCACAAATATAGTACTTTTCTTAGTTTATATTTGATTTTCGTGTGTTCAGTATATTGTTTTGTGTGTTGGACAAGAATTTGAGCGTCAAACTGTTAAAACTGAATCTCATTGATAACATACTCGAAGGTCCATTATCGGAGAGCATAACTCGCTCCAAAACCTTGTTAGAACTCGATAACATGCTCGAACCAAATTGCATATAAAACACGTCATATATCATCCAAAAACTGAATTATCGTATCTAAAACCCGTCATAGATAAAATATAATAGTTAGACAAATTGAGTTCATAAAAGAAAAAGAGTAAAGAATAAAATATAGTCTTCTTGTCCCAACGATCATACATTCAAAACAATCCTGAAAAAAAAAAAAATCACACAGTGAATTTAATGATAATGAAATACCAATTAACACTACTTCATGTGAGAATTAGAATTATTGAACAAACCATTATTATATTGCTATATTACATGTTGTTCTATTGTGTCCTTCTTGACCACAACAACCACACCTATGCCTCTTAGACCCTTGTGATCTGTTTGATGATCGTATATTGTCTTCCACTGTTTCGTGTCTTCGTTAATTTTCTTCGTCGACCAGGGCCTCTTCGTGTTTCAAGTGGTAGGACTTTAGCATTTTCGACATGTTTTAGGACACGTCACTTATTTTCAGGAATAACTATTGGATTAATTGTTTCTTTGAATAATGATCTCCAAGCTGCAGTTACATACACTTCATCATCAAATTCATGAAGCTCCTTACCGATTGCAAAAACAGCTTTTATGGCATGACGACACAAACTTTTCCCTAACTGAAACTTTCCACATGAACATATCTTTCTTTCCAAGTCAACGACGTAGTTAGATGACTCACCTTTAACTTGAAATCTGTATTCGGTAACCGGATAAACTTTCAGTGTTTTACCTTTTTCTATCCTACCATCAATCTTTTTCTCCACTTCAACAGTTAAAGGGTCGGTATGCTTTGCACTTAAAGCTCTACGCTCATGAAACCATCGTGTCAACATTTAATGTTGTCTAACAAAGGAATTATTGGATACTCTCTAGGAGATCTCAACACTGAATTTATTGACTCAGCAGGATTGTTGGTGTTAATGTCGTACCTATATCCGGGAAAATGACACCAAACCCATTTTTTCACATTAGCATCTTGTAGGTATACTCCAATCGCTGGACTAATGTTGCTAATTTGCGTCAATAAACCCTCAAATTCAGTAACCCTATATGTTTTTGACGCTTTGGCAACCATATCAACCAAACCCCTTCCGTGATAGTATGTTATCACATTATTCAGCAAGTGGTGGATGCAAATCATGTTTTGCTAATGGGAAAATTGTAGCAATTGTTTTACCAATCGAGAGATGTCTATCTCACACAAAAACTAAATCTTTCTCATCGTTTGTAACAAAATTAAGTTGCATGAAAAACCACTCCCATGAAAGATCATTCTCAGAATCAGCAATCCCGAATGCGATTGGATATAAATTAGAGTTACCATCTACGGCTGTAGAAACTAGTAGAACTCCTTTGTATTTACTCTTCAAAAACGTTCCATCTACTACAATCACCCTTCGGAGTGCCTTGTAGAACCCTCTTATTGATTGACCAAAAGAAATAAATAGATACTTGAATCGACCATCACAATCAGTTTCTAAATTTGTATACGTACCAGGATTAGCTTCTTCTAGCATATACAAGTATTTTGGTATTTTACCATAACTTTTCTCAGGTATCCCTCTAACCTCGTTAATTGCATACTCCCGAGACTCCCAAGCTTGGGAATAAGATAGCTCACATCCATATTCTGTACGCAAAATATTGATGATATCATTGGGTTTAGGCCCTTCTTTACACCCTCGTATCTATGCATAATGAGATGTCCAATTGTTCTTGCTAAAGGTGTTCTAGAGACTTTTTTTTTCTTTGAAGGCGCACAATCATGTTTAGCAACATACTTATTGATTTTGAAATATGTAGACCCCTTTAAATATTCTGCCCGAAGCCTCTATTTGCAACCGTTGTCTACACATCGAATACCCCAAAATGTCGTATCATTTTAGTAACTCTTTAGTCGAAGTTATACTTCATCGCACATATTTCTAGAGTTGCCGGTACAACTTCCTTGCTTCTAAAATATTTTCCTTTCTTTACAATTGAATCTGCCAACGTAGATTCAACATCATCACAAACTCTACCAACATTTGGTGTATCCTTATCAACCAATACTGCAGATTTTTACGCACGTTACGGTCATCATCTCGTTCGATTTAATCACGTGGCTATTCATCCAATTCGATATCCACTCTACTCCTTTGATCATCGCCTTTAACTTTAAAGGTCACACACAACCGCATTAAACTGTTCCTTTTATAATACTCGACAAAAAATTCAATTGTCGCTCATTCGTCATAAGAATAGGAGGAGAATCAACACCGAGATCTGTAGGTAAGTAAGTGAATTCAACATCAACCATAGTAAGTTCTGTTCTGTAGTCTTCTAAGACCATCATCTTTAGGTCTTGAAGAGTTGTTGTAGATTGCAAGATGAGTAATCTCGCATATTTTTCTTCATCAACAATAACTTTCCACTCTTTATTAGCAAAAGATCTTCATATACCACAAGTAACGTAAATCTGCAACATGTTTGAAAGAAGAATGATAGAAAAAAAAAAGAGTCGAAGGAAGAAGAAAAAGGAGAAAACAATTAGAAGAACATATAAGTGTAATCTAATTCACTTAGGTATAAAGAGGAGAATTATAGACTAATTAGAATACAAGTTCTCAAAAATTAAGACGCAATCTTAACTTCTATATTTAATTTGATCACACATAATTATATCATATTGCTAAAATATTTGATTACCTTATTTTAAGATTTATTTATTTTTTTTTTAAAATACATTATAAATTACATAGAATTTGTTTTCTATTTTCTGTAGAATATAAAAGAAAAAAATAAGAATGTGTTTGCTAACAATTTTAGAACATGAGTAAATGTTAGAAAATAAATTCTAATTTTCCTAGATGAAAGAACAAAGTATAGAATATGTATTCTAAATTTTGTAGAAGTTAGCATTCTAAATACTGTAGAACATAAACGCATTCTAAATTTAATAGAACTTGTGAAGTTAATAAAATACAATATCAAAATTTTATAGAACTTTTACAGTTTATAGAATACGATATCTAAATTTTATAGAACATGTGTAATGTATAGAATATGCATTCCAAATTTAGAAGGGGTATTCTAAACTTCGTAGACCATATTTTACTCATCTAAAACGACAACAAAAATGATATATTTTCAACATTAAAAGTATCCTCATGACTTCTTTATCATTTGGCTACAAATTGTTTTGAATTTTATTTGAAAATTGGTTAAACAAATTACAAAGGCTAGATTAGGAATTTGTGACATTTGAATATAAAAGGTATAGATGGACAATATTTTTATTATTTTTCTCTTTTTCCAATTTTTCCTAAAGATTATAAATTATAAAAAACATTCCTTTGAAACAAGACCAATCATGATAATATTGAAACCAAAATTTTAGGAAATTTTTCCTAACAATTAATTTTGGACTTCGTTATATGCCTATTTCGTATTTATCTCCTTCCTAATTGTATTAACAGAAACAGTGCATTTGAATAATAAAAATTAACTTATTTCTCCTCATATATGAGCTACGAGATTTACCATTCTTTTATTTCATTTAATATAACCCTGTACCAAAATGCAAACAATTGTGTTATTGTATTATGATAAAAAAATCCTTTTATTTTATATATCTTTGGTTTATATGGCCTAATAGTATTAGATGGCCAAAAATGATCTTGACCATTCAAATGCATTGTTATGAGCCGTTGATTAGATGGCATAAAATAAGTGTCTAATATATATTTATATTTTATTATAGATTAATATAGTCTTATTTACTTTATCTTATTACATAGAGTTTAAATTTAATTAGATATTGACTCACGCATTAATATCTATAATTCCATAGATTTTGGCAACTGAAAATATTTTGAATCAATAGAAAATATTCTAACACGCTATACTTTGGAAAATAACAAAACGTCATCACTTTTTTTTAACTCACAATAAATCCTATTGGTTTGAAACGATTCGTATTTCCTTTGCGACATCAACTGTCAATCATTGTATTTTTTGAGAAATCTTCCGTGTTATATATAAAACTAATTACACTAAAAAAATTCATTAATCTAAATGCTTATCTTTCAAAACAAAAAAAAACTTCCTTTTGAAAGATATGGAGCCTATCCACAAGCTCACTGATTTGAATGTAAACTTGACCGAATGGAAGGTTTATGTGAAGATCCTATCTATCTGGAATCATCCTCCAAAGAATCATGGTGAAGTTACAACCATGATTTTGGTTGATTAAAAGGTTTGGATCCTTTTATTTTTTGGTTCATTTATCAAATTTTCTTTGTTACGATTGAAATAGAGGCTTTTTTCTTCTTTAAAAGAGAGTTTTTTCTTTTCTTTTTACCTGGGTACTCGAATAGATGCAACCATACCTTAAAAAAACTATAAATATCCTTTCTGACCCATTCTCAAGTCGGACATCTGCTTTCATCTTTCTGATTTTCGAGTCATTTATCCAACAAACAGAGTTAATTATTCTTTGTTTCATGTCCAAATCAAGTTTATTTGGGGAACAAGTGTTTAGCCTGTTCTAGTAATTAAGAAAAGTAATTTCTTTGATTTCATTTTTCCCATAGACATTAAGTATCCTTCGTCTTAGGAAGTTGAGTATGTCACTGGTAAGTGTATAGAGAATTTAAGTTGTTATCATTTAAATCTGCTTATATTTGTTAGTATGTGATGCATTTAATTTTTATATAATCTATTAACATCTTCTGTTCCACTTAGACGCTATGGGTGTGGTGTCAAATATCTCTGCTATTAAGAATTTTCCATTTGTTGGTCATCAGGGTGAGACTGACTATAAGTACATGTATGTCTCTTTCGACATTGTGGACACTATGTAAGTTGTTGTATTTATAGGTGTATAAAGAATTCTGCTGTTTTATGAATATGAAACTTAGAAGAAATAAGTATTGCAGATTGAATCATATTGTTTAGGGACAGAAAATCAAGTGCTTTCTTGTGGAAAAATGTTGTGAACTGTTTGTTATAAAGTGGACTAAACGTATTGTTCAGTTTCATATAGCAATAAACCAATTCTTGCAATTGTCCGCTTCTAGAGAAACACAGAGGTTGAGGGTTACTGTTCTATCACCTCTTGGTAAATTCTTATTGTTTGTCAAAAGTATTGTAATTATATATATTTCATTGTTTTTTTTTTATCTAACTTATATCATTATTTTGTAACAGGTGAGAATGTCTTAATAAGTGAATTTTGTTGTTCACATCTGTACATCGATCCAACCTTCCCTGAGATAGATCTCCCAAAATACATGTAAATCCATAAACATTTTGTATTTTTTCTGCAGTAACCAAAACATTAATGACTAACTATAAGTTCTGAATTTTGTGTGTTTCCAGCCGCAATATCAAAGGTGAGAATGATGCTCTAGAGAACGTAAAGCCGATCCGTGAATTTTAAAATTACGTGATGAACTTATTTCTATTTTATTTATACTTTTTTATATTTCGGGTTGTTTTATTTTGAACTATGCTTAGTATTTGAACTTACAATATTTCTAAAACTTTATTACATCTACGATACTTCTTTTAATTTTTATATTTTATAATGTTTCTTTAATATATATATTGTTTTCGAATTATCAATGTTTGTTTTTCTGAAGATGATAGCTTGAAGCACAAGTTAATCTTAAGTGTCAAACTCACAAAAGTTGAAGACTAACCAAAGGTGATATAAATCAAACCTTGGTTGAGTTACTTTTGGGACCACACTCATGGAGAAACGGGTATGAAAGAAATTGCTTGGAAGTAGCCTCATTTTAGCCATAAGGACATTTTGTCTGGTTGTGCTCAAAATCTTTGCGGTTTGCTTTTGCACAAGGAATCCCTAGTTAGCTGTGGATATATATAGGTGCTTGTGTTCATTGAGAGACGCCAAGGGAGCATAAAGAGAGTGATATTACAATGTAGATCTAAGAAGAAGAGTTAGTAAGGTGTAGAGATGAGAGAAAACATGTATTAGTATAAGCTTGTTTTGTTGTTCTCTGAGTGATACATGAAGTATTACAGAGTGAGTCTAAGTACTAGTGGAGGGTATTAGCGGGTCACTTGTAGCTTCTTGTTTTGTAAACACCTTCTTCTTCATAGTGGAGTTGGGGATCTGTTGATCCCGACCGGATGTAGTGGCTCGTTAACGCCATGAACCGGGTTAATAAATCCTTTGTGAGCTCCTCTTCTTCCTTCATCTTGCTCTGTTTTATATTTCTCTTCTTCTCCATATTTTACTTGATATGTTTCCGCTTTCTTGTGTTGATGACAAATGAGACAAAGCTTGAACCCTTGAGAGGTGCAAAATCATAACAGTTTCAATTATATATTGTGTGGGTTAAATGGATTTTCAAACAATATCTAACAGATTAGATTCGAATATGAAACTTTTTTAGAAACCTCCCTGACGCTATTATCGAGAACGCTATATTCCATCTCCTCTCCGACGCCGGTGGAGCTGAAGCTCGCCGGCGTCAGAATCTCTCTCTCATTTCTCAAGTTGTTTCCTTTATCTTCAAGCTAAATTTTCGCTTCGATTTAATTTTCCTCTTTTGCAATCCCTTTAATCCAAACCTATCGAACCTTTCTCTACTGTTGAATCCCCTCTTTGCAGCAGTGCGTTCCGACATAGTTAGACAGTGGCCTCTGAGCCATCTACACTCTCTGCCAACACTTTGCGAATCAAAGACAACAGTGACTGAATCTTTCGACTCCACTTGCGTTCAACTTTTCTATTTTGAGATTTGTCTCCATCGCCATATCGTCCCTAGATCCACGGGCCCTCTTTGCTCCCAAGGTTTTCTCCATCGATCTGTTGCAAAACTTTCAGCCGTGGTTTCATCCTCCGCGTCGGATCCGCCATACAGTTTTCTCACCCTGACTCTTGCTTTATCGAAGATGTCTGCTCCAACGACGCGGTCCGTACCCCTCCACCGTAGCCGCCGCGCCTCCAACGCTTCTTGCCCAGCAATCTGGTTTCTAGGGTTTGCCTTTATGGGCCCTATAACCATTGTTGGCCCATTTCCCCTGCGGCCCAAGCCCATATTTTGCGACCCAAGTCCTTTACCAATTAAGCCCAGGTTTGTTTCTTTCTGCAATTTGCAGAGTCTGTCCCAATGTAGGCGTCGTTTCTCTGTTTTGAGTGGCCATGGACACCATTTGAATGGCGAATCACCCTCATTGCTATGCTCCTGCAAACAGTCTCTAAGAACCTTGGTGCTAGGTTTATGTAGGGCTATGCTTTATGTTTGCTTTTTGAAGTCTCTTGGTCTAGTTTTGATGCGTCCAATCTGTCGGAGATGTGACGCTGGTCACCAAAGCCCTCTATCAAAGTACTTCATGCCGACATCTATATCGACCAACTTCAAGAACATCCCAACCATCTTTCCTTCCCGAGTTTGGATCAAGCTTCCCGACTACAAGCTTTGTGTGGAATTCCTTAATCTCCTTGGCCGCTATGGACTTCTTGTGAGAGAGGACCCACCTGTTTTGTTACGGTATCGCATCAATCTATCTACGCCTCGACGATCATTCTCTCTCTACCAAAACCTTGTCCGAACCTTTGCCAAAGCTCTACTTAGTGTAGTACTTCTCGTCCCGACGAGACTCTTGTCTTTGGCGCCCTTGTTAACGTTACTACGTCTTGTGACAGTAACCACTTTCTCTCTCGCTGCTTTGTTCGTGGAAGTATTGTCAACAATCCTCGACCTTACAAGTACCAAATTGCCTCCGTGTGTTTGGTTCATAGCTCTCTTGGAATTTTTGTTGATATATTTTATTTGTGTGTTTGCTTTTCTTCTTATGGTATTGGCGAATGCCTACTTTTGTTATCTTTTAAACTTTGGGATCTTAGAATCCTCTTTCCATTGTACTTGTTTCTATCTTAGTTGTATGAAAACAAGCATTTGTCCAAAAAAAAAACAAAGATTCGATTATGAATCCCTTAAAAGGTAAACTTAAACAATCATTATGATCTTGAGAAAAAAAGCAATTGATTGCTAAAGATTTTAAATTATAAAATAATCACTTAGAAACAAGACCAATCATGATAATCTTGAAAACAAACAAAAAATTAATATACCTCTGTCAAAGTATCATTCATAGGTCATATTCAATTTTCGAAAATTTCAAATTTGATATAGCTCAAATTATCCTTAAGCTTATTCCCTCAAATAAGAGATCGTCGTTAGCACTGAATGATCGAATTTCACTAAGCTCTCGTTGTTCACACAATAAACTTATGATGATTAATATTAAGCTAGACAAAGTAGATGAAAGTAAAAGACAAGAAAACAGTAAATCGAGTTGTGAGTTCAGGAGATTAAAGCGTGAGGTCTAGGGATAGTCTTAGGAAATAGATAAATTGTAGATCTTGCTATGACTAGGATTGTTATCAAACTGTTCTTAAACTCAAACACTATTACAGAGTAACTTGTGGTTCGCTATATTACTCATTATGTCCAAGGCTAAAGATTCCTTGTGTTGGCTTGGCAAATCCCTAATTTAAGACATGCATGCTAACGAGTTTTATAACTTCAACTTAGTAAACATGTCGATTCTTATTACACACCTATAAACCCGGCTCATCTATAATAGTTCTGATGACAGATACTTTTTTGGGCATACCTATTATCTAAGATCAAATTCTAGGTGATCAATCTAGAACTAGCAGTAAGAACAATTATAGATGAAGAACTCTAAAAATAATCCTAACAGGTTATCGATTTACTAATCAATCTAAATCCCTAGTGAGACACCCTAAACCCAACAAAGTGACTACTTAGACATGATCAAAGAATCACAAATCTTGATTTGAATAAATTGCATTGAATTATAATATGAAATAGAGTAAAAGGATTTCAGAATGTTCTCTAAATGGATATGATTCTTCTCTCCAAAAGTATGTCTCTTACACAAAACTTTCTTAGGTCTAAACAATGACCTTAAATATATATATATATATATATATATATATATATACG
>Ga0041059_1001970_pt1 | contig 15777 bp, 12 predicted proteins | sample AraColnosormetaG_FD_56232 | JGI IMG/M metagenome (GOLD analysis project Ga0041059, IMG submission 56232) | Arabidopsis roots microbial communities from North Carolina, USA - Col MF nosort | ecosystem: Host-associated > Plants > Roots > Unclassified | place: USA: North Carolina | collected...
GGTCTATATATATATATATATATATATATATATTCATATACATTGTTAATATCATAAACATTTATAGATTGGTAACATTGTTAATAAATATTTCTCATCGCGAAATTGAAAATATCGTGGATAAATATCTATAATTTTAGTATTTACCAACTCGCAAATATTAAAATTTATTTTAAAACGTATTATTTCTTGAACAGTAAAACGAAAATAATTTATTGATACAACTAAAAGTTAGTAATGTGATAATGAAGAGAAATTATGCAATTGTGAAATAATGACAAAAGTGGATCCAGCCATTATTTAAAGTGGGGAAAAGGTTTCGGTTTTTTAGGGTTAGATGCACAATAACTAGGGTTAGTTGCACTATATTTGAAACAAATATATCGATGTTGAATATTCATATATCATTTAATATTTAATGTTTTTTTTGTAGGCCGATTCTTATTACACACCTATAAACCAGCTTCATCAAATAGTAGTTCTGGTAATATCTTGTAAAACGCGTCTTTGAATTGCTGTTAGGTATTGGTTTTTGGTCTCCAGATTTCTTTTGCAACATAAGTTCTCTTTTTTCCACCAAAATGTTCTGTTATCTGCAAATGCATCCCAAACATGTAAAACCTGAAAATGACTATAAAAGACTCAACAAATAACAAGTAGACTCCAAAACTAATACTTAAATCATACTTAAAACGGGTACATACAGAGGTATATCAACTCGCTAGACTTAGCTTTTGCTTGCCCTCAACCAAAACACAAAAGTAGAACCCGTGGAAGAGGTTTGAAAGGAATTCCCAACATTCTCTAGCCTATTGCCATGATCATTCTAACCAAATCCATATGCCTAGCAAGTTTAATCAAATCTGAACCAACATGTAATTCTCCGCAAGCTTACACAACACTCTAGATTCCATACCTAAGTTTCACAACTATATCCAACATGCTTTCATTGATGGGTTTCATCAAGCAAGCTAATATTCAAGAACCTTCTAGACTCATTCTTGTACTATACCATGATAACTCGACCATTATCTTCTGTTTTTTATTGTTTCTCTCCACATGCTTAATTCTTTTCAGAGATAGGACAAAGAAGTATTCAGAGATAGGACAAAGAAGTACTCGCTTCATCGAATAGATATTGTAATGCCCTTGACCAAGACTAGGACTTGGCCGAGGAATGGCTATCGAGGAAAACTTGATCGTGAGCGATGAGAAATAATTTTGGAGCTGAGCCAAGGTATTCTAGGACAATACCAAGGTTTTGATCAAGAAAAATTAAAGATGGACAGAGAAAAACAGTTTTAGTACGACGGGACAGTAGACGGTCTACAGAGCAGTTATCGGCAGTTCACGGGTTACTACGGACATTTCCCGCGAATGAACGAGTAGATAAAGACGTTTAAGCCTCTCCTTAATGGATTAGCTCCTTCAAGCATATCCATTTGGTGAAGATAAGATCGTCTGAGTTTATCCGTAGATGGATAAGATCGTCTGATCCTATCCGCATGAGGATAAGACCGATCTTGTCTATCCGTGCGTTTGGATAACGTTCCGGATAATAATGATCATGCCTATCCCGCCACCTCTAGCTTATCCAAACCAACCTTCCAACACTATAAATACCCCCCTTCCGCCTCATTTGTTTTCTCACACCGAAAATGACTTAAAACCCGAAACTTTAGCTTAGTACGTCCGAGAGAGTTCCCGGGAGTGCTTTTGAGCGGGTAGTCGAGAGTCTAGGGGTCCGATAGTCCTTAGTTGCTTAGCCAAGGTAAGTTTCAGTCATATGAAGTAGCATATCGTTAGGAACTAGATTTAGTTAATTAATTACTAGAATTATGAGGTTAAGTAGGATTAGTAATTGTTAAGTATGATTAGTAATGGTTAAGTAGGATTAATAATAATTAATTAGTATTTCCCAAGCATGATCAGGGTTAGCTAAACCATGATTAGCGGGACTAATCATGATTAGAGTAATGATTAATTATGCTTAGTGTAATTAATCGGTAAGTAGTTCCGCCCTTAGTATTAGAATATTTCTTAAGAGGTCGGTTCGATCCAATGCTTAGATCCATTACTTCGGAGAAAGCTTGGTCGGATCGTAATCTGTATAGGGATTCGAGAGTAGTCGTTTCCTGAGAGCTAAGCCAAGGTGAGTTCAGGTTATGCGTGTTGCATGTGGTTGCATGTTGTTCGATGAACACATGTAAACCAACTTGTTTGTTTAATTGTTTGATGAGAACTAGAATGGATTAGGTGTTAATTATGCATTGATTACTTGGATCCTCGGTTATACGTTAAGTCGGTTAATCTGGTTATTGTTGTGATTAAATCTTGCTTGTATGATTGCTTGATTTATTGTGGTTGATTGTTGATAAACCATGTGAGGTTAAGTCCCCATGGTTTATATGTGCTTGTGCATGATTGATTGTTGCATGAGTTAGTTTCATACATATTAGTATAGTTTGCGTATGTGATGCTTCCCTAAGGCCGTATCCTAGTAGTGTGCATAGTGGCTAGTTTCCTACACACGAATGGTACGAAGACTCGGAGATGAAGGGCTCGCAACCAATGGCCGAGTGTTGCATGACGATGTAGCCTGAGTTTCCACCACAATATGGGACTCAGAACTTAGTGATGTTCTATACATGTTTAGCCTTTGTGGCTACGTGTATAAGTGTTCACAACTAAGGGAAGGGAATATCCATACGCGGGGCCCTAGGTTTAGTGGTTGAGTAGATAGTTGCATACATATTTAATTTCTATACTCGTTTAGCGTTTGTGGCTACGTGTATATGTGTTCACGACTAAGGGAAGGGAAGATCAATACGCGGGGCCCTAGGTTTAGTGGTCATACATATTTAATTTCGTTGCGCATTGTTTGTGTATACTGCGTGGAGTATATACAATTTGATTGTTGCATTGCTTGGTTGCTTGTTATTTTGGGTTTGGGTGGGGAAATATTGCATGTTTAGGAGAACCCGAATTCACTGAGCGATTAGCGCTCATCCCTTATTCTCTTTTGCAGGCAACCATTATGTAAGACTCAATTTACCGATAAGTAATAAAGCTCTGATTTTATAAAACCATGTGTCTCCCATGATATAATTAGTCATGTCCAGACTATCATAACTCACGTATCGCAGTACAGGTTGCAAAGCCTTAAGCCACGTTCGTGAGGAACGGCACTCCCGGTCGGCACACTCGGGCGAACGGATTTGTTCCGAGAGCCTAGGTTGGCTGACTACGGGCGTCCACGTGACGCTCTCGTTCCGTCCTGGGCCTAGGAAGGGATAGGGGTGCACTAGATCATTCTTTAGAATGTAAACTAATAGGATCCAAGGAAATATTCTTAGCCCTTTACACTACAGGAAATCATCTCATATACCAGGTATGAACAAGGAGTCAAGTTCTATAAATACTAACCATTTTGACGAGGTAAAAGGTAGAGCAGTGAGATTAGCTCCAACCTTAATGGATTGTGTTGTAAATCAGGATATTCTCAAGTCTATTGGTTTACAATCTGGATTTTCCAATAGTCGGATTGAATCGAAACAACAGCAATAATCAACCAGGCAATAATCTAAAGAATATAGATCATAATTCGTAACTAGACTCTACAAAAAACGCTGATTTTTTTTTTACGATAACTATAAAAACGAAAAATAAAAAGAATAAAAAAATAAAAGCATCATTAGTAAGCATCTCCTCGAGACTTAAACGTCACTGTCCCCACTATAAAAGACTCTAAAAATAACAAATAGACTCCAAAACTAATACCTAAATCATACTTAAAACCGGTAAAAATAGAGGTATATCAGTAGAAAAATTGATATAGCTCAAATTACGTTAAGCTTACTCCCTCTAATGATCGTTGTTAGCACTTAAGGGTCTAATTCTACTAATGATGATTAATATTAAGCTAGACAAAGTAGATGAAAGTAAAAGAATATTAAACAGTAAATTAAGTTGTAGATTAAGGAGATTAAACGTGAGGTCTAGGGATAGTCTCACGAAGTAGATAAATTGTAGATTTATCTATTATTAGGATTGTTATCAAACCGTTCTTAAAAACAAACCCTAATAATAGAATAACCGCTGATGTGTCGTGCTACTCCCTATGCCTAGAGCTAAAGATCCCTAGTGATGTGCCGGTGAATCCCTATATTAATTCATGCATGCTAAACGAATTTGATTAGTTCACCTAAGTAAACATGATGATTTTGATTACACACCTATAAACCGTGGCTCATCTAAATTATTTATGTTGACGGATACCTATGATGGGCATATCTATTATTTAAGATCAAGTTCTAGGTGATCAATCTAGAACTAGCAGTAAGAACAATTGTAGATGAAGAACTCTAAAAATAATCCTAAGCTGTTATCAATCTACTAATCCATCTAAATCCATAGTGAAACTCCCTAAACCCAACAAGGTGATTACTCAAACATGAACAAACGAACACAGATTACAATCTGAATAAATTGCATTGGATTATAATATAAAGAAGAGTAAAAGGAGTTCAGAATCTTCTCTACATGGATATGATTCTTCTCTCCAAAAGTATATCTCTTATAAAACTTTTCTTAGGTCTAAACAATGACCTTAGAATTATATATATAGGTGACTAGAAACGTCTAGGGTCTTTCTAGCAAATAAAGAAAAATTTCGGGACTCCTTAAAGACTTTGTGAAACTTTGGAACTTCCTTTGTCGAATAAGGGTGTCAATCGACATAGATATGGTGTCTGTAACGCCCCCGAGCCTGACCATGACCGGACTAACCACGGCCGACCCGGGTGGGCGTCAAAGTTGGAGAGAACCAGGCGGAACTCGGCTAAAGATCCAGGGATCTGAGTCCTCGGCCAACTCGCATCCGGTCATCTCCCCACTAGATTCACCGCGTAGGCTTGCAAACCCTTGCGGCGTACCCAGTGTTGTGCGACTCGGACAAAGCCTTGTACCATTACGACATATCCGCATTTGTAAAACCATTTGTACTTAAACGTTATTTGAATAAAAGGTTACCAAGAAGAAACATTTTGTTATTCGGATCCATAGTTTAAAGAAAAACGTAAGATACAAAATCAGGTTTGACAAAGGCAACATAAAATACCCTAGTCCGGCGGCCTTATTGTTCGTCTTCCCTCTAGTGGTTGAAGCTACAAGTTACCTTTAAGACAAGTAGAATCATGAGTAATCTAGTATTACTCAGTGAGCCGCGACAATGCAACAGAGAACCTACGGCAATTCTAAGCCATTCTAATGCAATTCTAGCAACCTAGAGGGGTTCACTGAGTTAATGCCATATAATCTGGTATTTATATAATTAAAGAGACACACATTGTCGCTTCCATTCTATTCTTTTTCTGCGCTCAATATCCTCAGATAGAATCCTCCAGGTTTTGTCCCATACCATCTCTGGTTTGGTTAAACTTTCTGAAAGTAGCATGATGACAAATAGCCTACGAACATACTTGGCAGAGCAACAAAAATTTGCATCTTTAAACCCGTTCATGTACTCTTTGTCATCGTGAAGCAATCCTAAAGCAAAAACCGCATCTCTGAATGATTCGTGAATTACCCCTTTCACTGTTTTGAGATCTTTATAACTTGTAACACCTCTTTTGATGTTTAAGAGAATTCTCAAATAATAAGCGTCTTCTATTGTATGTGGAACAAAGTTAGTCCTTCCAATAGCAAATCCCCTTTCTTTGATCATGAATTTCTTTTCTTTGCTGTTCCAAGTGAAGTGATTTGGAATTTCTTCAACTAAGAGCTTTGTTGGAAATGGAGCTGCTTTTGGTAGGTTTTTGGCACTAGCATGGACTCTTCTACTTGGAGGCTTCTTGTTAAGCTAAAACCACACCAAAAATTGTGTTGCTTCATTACTTAATCGATCCATTACACTCTCCGTTGTTTCACCTGGAATATAACAATATCTTAATTACATGTACATAGGTTATGATAATTTCTATCTAAACTAAATGATTCCATTATGCGCATCTACAACAACATTATTTAGAATATAACAATATCTTAATTACATGTACATAGGTTGTGATAATTTCTATCTAAAGAAAATAATTCCATTAAAATGATTCCATTATGTGCATGCAACAACAACACTATCTTAATTACACGTACATAGGTTATGATAATTTCTATCTAAACAAAATGATTCCATGTTTAACACAATAGTAAAATAAACTCTTCTACACGAACCAAATAAAAATTCATTGTATGTATAATTTGATAATAAAATAATCACTCTACTATTCGGCTAGCACAATTTATCTCCAAATTTGGTAGAAGTATATAAAGCCATTATAGTCTCTAACGTCTAATAAAACAAAGACTCTATATATGTGTCATTATACTTCCCAAATAATGGATGTCAAAACAATATATATGTCTGACCTAGTTTATAATAAACTGGTTGTTTTCCTTTTTCATGAAAGAAAAGTTTAATAACTGGAGTTGTTCTATAGTTTATGAGAAATTTGAACATTCTCCACATAGCTTCACAAGCTGAAACGTACGTGTCATAATTAAAAAAAACTGCAATTAACAATGTGAGGTTTAATAATAATTACTCTATGTGTCTAAAATTAATGCAAATACTAAAGAAATTACCTGCAATCAAAGTAATCTTTAACTTCGTCCTTCTCCTTTTTAGTAGTATCTTGGTTATTTGGCTCAATAGTCACTGTTACACGGTCATGTTCTTTATGAACATACTTAAAAAGATACTTTATTAAACCTATTAGTTGCACCAATCCACATTAATATGAGCATGATAACAGAGGGATAGCTTTTCATTATAGGGAATGACGTAACGATTATCGCATTGAAAACCGTTCTTCTCGGCATAAATACCAGTGTTATGTCTTCTATAAACTGGAAACCCATCATTATCAACCTTAGTAGTGTCATAATAGCTCTTGGAAAAATACTTTTTGCATTGTCCATTCACCATACATGGTGAATTCGGATGACCAACACCACACGGTCCATGAATCATACAGTCTTTAACCAGTACATAAAGCTCTAGTTTCTTTTTCTTATCAGGAATCTCAGCAGTTATAACTTTGTCAGTGTCTTCGGCTGTATACAACTTATTGGTTGCATGCAGGAATAACAATATGTGTGCATGGAGAAGTCCTCGTTTTTGAAATTCAATTGTGTACATGCCTACAAAAAAAAAAAAACGTTGAAATCATTAGTGGTCAAGACTATAAAATACAGAGAGGAATCATATAGAGTAATTTTAAGCGACCAGTTAGGAGCATTACAGATTTTTTGGTATCTTTAGATTTTCAATATCTCCAACTAACTTAAAATTTGTTTGCGATAGTTATTCTTAATAAGCAGATTTTTAACTAAGTCTACATTAGATTAATGAAACAGTAGTGTTCTTTGAATTTAAACTGTTGAATGCTATTAACTATTTAAATATATTTCAGGAATAAAAGCAAAGAGATGAAGAGCAATGTATGGGTCATCAACCTATTTTAAATGTTAGTTTTAACTCGAAAGCAACGTTTATATGATAATAGTAGGATTCAAGATTATTTAACCCAAACTGAAAAATACGGGTAGTAAAATGTAAATATTGACAGGGACATTTATATTAAAAAAACACGAGTAATGATATAGATATCAGATTGAAATTATATGTACATGAAACTGTCTTCCCAAGTAGGTATTTGGTGGTTAGATCATACATAAGATTATCAAGCTTCATCTTGAAAATTTGACAAATGATGTCTGGTCTATCTTCAGACTTCAAGTTCCTCGCTTTATAGAATCTAACTATTTCATGCCACTTTGGATTGCAAGTAAATGTTATGAAAACTGATGGAAGTCCAAAGTGTTGGCAAATAGCCATTGCATCCAAATAGTTGTTTGCCATGTATCTTGGTCCACCTGTAAAAGAAGCTGGAATTTTAACTTCTTTACCTTGGTTTTCCAAATCATTGTTTCTAGAGTTGGATGCATTTTGAATTGATTCTCCGTTAGAACTTCAGAATTTTGGTTGATTCTTCTTAATATACCTCAGCCTGTTAGACTTAATCATAGTGTAAGCATCAACTATGAACTGTTGCATCAAACGCTAAGAACAAAATAAAACGTGCGTGTTTTTCAGCCTTCCTTTCTTGTAGACGATATGCAAACCATTGTCTCATGCCTACGTCTTTATGTTCCCTTTTTGCATCGCCACCACCATTTGTTCTAGTTTTCTTTATCCCAAGTCTATAACCATCTTCCTCGCGTGTGAATAACAGAGGATATTGCCAAGCTAGATAGGAAACATGTAGTTCTCTGATTCTTTTTAAATTCCCCGTAGTATTTTCCTGTAACACAATATCACGTTTATCCATGTCTTCATGGAAACCCCCTGGAATTAATGCAGCAACTTCATATGCTGTAGGCAGATTGTATATCCTTGGGTCACTATTTCGAGCAACAATAATTCTTATGTGGAAACTTTCTTCTGCATCTGTATTAAATCTGTCTTTTACAGATCTAAACGCCTTCACATGAGGGTTTACCCGATTTAAAATCTTCATGATTTTTTTGATGAGTTCCTTATTTAAACTTTTCTTCTTCTAGCCTTATTCAGTATCGTTCTCATTGCCGAATAATAGAGAAACATATTAGTTTATTGATGTACTACTGAATTGTATAGTTGTAAAGATTGAAAAATAAAAGAAAAGATACCTCATTATGTTATATCTGTTGTTAACCTCATTTTCAGTATCAGCAATATATAGCTGTTGAAACTTTGCTTTAGCACTTGATTTTGGCTTCAAAGCACCTATGAGATGGTAATTTTCACCTTGGATTGCAAACATGTTAGGCTGAGGACCCTTAGGAAGAAAATGATCTACTTTACTTCCAATAGATGTGAATGAGAACAAAGTGTTGTAAGCTCTGATGTTTTCTCTAAAATGCTTAGAGAGTTCATCATCACTTGTAAGCAAATGCCACAAAAATTCAGGCGAGTCCTTCAGGGAAGGCAATACGATCTGTCTTGCATACAACATCCTGAATATATTGGATTTCTTGAATTCTTCCTCTTGTTTACACGTTTCCCATACCAAAAAAATAGCACCACACTTGTCACAACTATAAACTGGATCATCTTCATGACGAAAGCTAAACAAAACATAAGCTAAATGAGTTAAAATGAAGATTATACCACTTTTTAGGTTGGGTGGAATCACAAGCTTTGACTTAGGCTTTCCAAAAGCCTTCTATAACATATTAAGTATGTCAAAATTATCTTTTGCTTCATAAATAATGTCATCTGGGATTTGAGCCACATCTTCAGCATTAACATCTTCATCTCATGAAGAATTTGAAGAACATTCTTCTTGACTGCTCCAAAAGAAATCTTCTTGGTAGTTCTCTTCATAGTCACATGTTATTATTTGAACATGATAGTTATTAAATGAGAATATCTCTTAGAGACATAAAAAAGTAAACATATAATGTCTTACCTTCTGATGAATTATGATAATCTGACCAGTCAGTATCTTCATCTGTATCAGTATTGGTACCATTCTCCTTGGCATAACCTACCTTATAATTAAGGAAATCATCATTAACTCATGTGGTTTGTAAAGTTGATTTGTATTCTCTTATATTATTTAAACCTAAATAGAAAAACAAATAACTATATTTAGTAGGCTTCTTTATTAACATCCATTTCTAATACATAGCATCTACATCATTTTTGTGATATAGTGGGAATAGCTTTCTTCTAACCTGAAATCTTTCCTTTGTTTCTTTTGTTTGTATCAGATGGTCCAGAAAGGTCATTAATATAGGTCAAATTAATCCTAAGACCACTCTCTCAAATAAAGAGGTCAGTTGCAGCACTTAGGGATCGAATTCACAAAGTTCTCGGATCACGCAATATACTAATGGCAAATCGAATTATGCTAAGTAATATAGTAAATAAAATAAAGAGAAACAAAAGTAAACAATAGCAATCGATTGGATGGTTGTGAAACAAGATAATAAAAGCGTCAGGCTTAGGGTATTCTCAGGAGATAAATGATAGTAGATCTAGAAATAACTAAGTTGTTATCGTACCGTTCTTGAACTCAAACTATGATTCTAGAGTAACCGGTGGTGTTCCGCGAAACTCTCTATACTTAGAGGTAAGATAACCAGAGAAGCCGAGAAATCCTATACTAAAGCATGCATTAGGTTCAGACATTTCATCGAACACCTTTTGGGCGCAGAAATGTCTGGGCTCAAATTCCAGTTGATCAGAAAGCAACACGCATTAAGAACAACTAATCCAGAAGGGATCTATAAATCAAACTCAACCACCTAGCATACCGAGAATCCTAAACTACTCTAACCATCCTCAGAAACCTATTGACTACTCATACATCATTGCAGAGAACATAAACGTTGAATAGAATGAAAACATGATAACAACAGAGTAATAGCAAGATGATAACAGGATGAACAACAGTAAACAAAATTAAAAGCAAAATGCTGAATACTAAATAGATTAAGAGAAATCCGGATTACAAAATGTCAAGAACACAGGGTCTGCGGAATAAAACTTAGATAAACGAAAATGTAAAGTACTGCTACTTATAACGAAATATTCTGAAACCCTAATACTCAAAACGACGCAGTATTGGGACAGATTAAGAAGGGTACTCGACCCAGGTGGTCGAGTGAGTGGTCGAGTGATAAGCTGGAGTCATCTTTTCTTCCTTGTGCTCGAGTGTCTGGTTGAGTGCAGAAGGGAGAAGACTCTGAAGCTGGCAATCGAGTATGTAGTCGAGTGATGGTTTTGGTGATACTCGACTTTGTGGTAGAGTGGCGTGATCGAGTGATGGTCAGGTGGTGGAGGTGATGATACTCTACCAGGTGGTCGAGTGAAGTGATCGAGTGACTCTCATGGTGGTACTCGGCTAGGTGGTCGAGTGGTGAAGTGAAGTGGTGAAGTCTTCTACTCGACCAGGGGATCGAGTGGTCTGTTAAGGTCGTGAAGCGTCTACTTGACCAGGGGGTCGAGTGGTTTGACATGATCAGGTCCGCTTCTTCCAATTAGCTCGTCAACAGCTCCAAATCACCTGAAAACAACACAAATATGCAACATGCACTACATGAAAAGTAAGTAATGACATGCAAAGTGATGACAAATGATGAGAAATGATATAAAACAGTGATGATATGATGCTAAAGTGATGACAAATGGATGCTCAAAACAGGCAAAATGCACACTTATCATGGTACAGTTCAACTCCCCTTAAACACTAACATGTCGATGCAGCTATAGGGGGTGTCAATCTAGTCCACTGTTATTGCTAGCAATCAAGATGTGTACAGAAGCAACTAAGTCAAGCCAGATTATAATGATGGTGGGTTTCTAGTAACAATCCTAAATCAAGATTCAAACAACAAAAATAAGAACTTTAAGTGGCCTACTCGATCACAAGGTCCACCAGAACCATACATGCAACAAATTTAAGTACTGAAATGCAATAAAAGGTAACTCAACAAGATGATACAAATAACAGGTGAATAAAAGTGCAATCAGGGGGTGAATCTAAGAAGTCTTAAGGATGGATTCATTGATAAGGGCAATTCTAGGGTTCATCTAATGGCTAACATGCGAAAGGCAAATTCCCTAGACGATGATTCAAAACCAGATATCCACTCTCGTGATAGAGATCCTCATAACTATACCACTTCCTAATCTCAACTCTCGTTGATGAAACATAGCAAGGCAGGCTTTAAGTACCCCAAAGAACCTATTTATACTAAAATCTTGGAAACCCTAGATTCACTAGAAGACAAGAGACTTGAGGCGGTTTGGATGGATGCTCGATCTTGGGGATCAAGTAAAGAGGGTGCTGCAAAGTCTGCGCCTTTGCCTCTATGCTCCGAGTGATCAATTGGTCGAGGAGATGCTTGTTCCTCTCCTATTTGTTTCCTGAGATGTCTGGTTGAGTGGGGAATGAGGAGGATTCGAAGACGCTTTAAACGATCAACAAGTCTTGTAGAGTAGGTTGCCCTTGATCGAGTAACTGGTCGAGTAGAGGATTAAGTAGGGGGTCGAGTAGAGTATGCTGCCTCCTTTGTAGCTGCCTGAATCGAGTAAACTGGTCGAGTAGATTGCCCTGTTGCTTCCCTTCTGGTTTGATAGAGTAGAGGGTCGAGTAGATTCCTTGTAAGCTCCTTCTCCACCTGAAAACAGACCAAAACATGCAATATGTATGCAAGTTGATTCTAAATGCCTAAGTGTGCAAAAAAGCTAAATGTGATGCAACATTATATGAAACAATGAGTGATTACTAAGCTAAATGATGATAAATACCTGCCTAAAATGAGTAAAATACAGTGTTTATAAAGTTTTTAAGTGAGGTTAAGAGAGAGAAGCGGAGGAAGTTCTTGAGGAGAAGTTGGAGAAGCCAAGATCGCCGGTGAAGCCCATCTGAAACCCCAACCTCTCAATCCATAGTTTGTTTGGGAGTTCGTGTGACTACTTTGCTTGTTGCATTCTCATTCTAGGATCATCATATTAGAATTTGGTTGCTTGCATGATAGTTTGTTTGTGGGTTCATGTAACTACTTTGCTTGTTGCGTTCTCATTCTAGGATCATCATATTAGAATTTGGTTGCATGCATGATAGTTTGTTTGTGAGTTCGTGTGACTACTTTGCTTGTTGCATTTTCATTCTAGGGTCATCATATTAGAACTTGGTTGCATGCATGATAAGCTATGACCTAAATCACATAGAAAACACCTAGAGAGACCAATTGTTGTATGTCTTATGTTTGTTTAAAATCCGGCTAGGTTAATCAATGAACTGCATATAAAAATCATCACCTAGTTTGCTTAGAATTGCTTGTTTAAAATCATACTAGGTTCTTTGCTGCATGTAGATGAAAACTAGGGCTTTGCTTGTTGATTTCTTGTTTCTTTGTTTGCATTGCTTGTTTATTTTTGTGTCGTGTCTTGTTGTGTTTTTTGCTTGCCGCCATCCTCGAATCCATGTCGGAAGAGGGATGTGCAATGTGTGTGTAGGATACCTTGGATGCGGAATCTGCGGGTCATAGGAGAGTCTAGTTTAGTGTGCTCCAATTTCCTGCATGTGAGTGTGGAAGCCTGCGAGTCTTGGTCCCAAGGGCACACTCGCGGGCTAGTATCGAAACCTAGGCCGAGAGTGCATGAAGATGCATTTGGGCTTATTGGTATCTTGGGTGGGTTCAATAAGTCGTGATCTTGTTGGTTTTATGTGTGGATTCAACAAGTGGTTGGTCGGGTTGACGGATCCATATAGGAGAACTCAACTTTCGACATTTAGTGAGGAGGAATGGAGCACATTGTCCATAGGTTTGCGTCTAGATTTAGTCAAGTCTATTTTCTCGCTTCTGTATCTTTGCTTGTTTATTTGCTTCCTGCGTGTTACTATGATTGTTTGTTGCATGCTTGATTTACCTTCGTTCGTGTGACTAAAGTGCTATGTCTTTATAAATAATGCAAATCTTCAATCAAGTGATGAGGAAAGACAAGCAAAATTGTTTGCAAGAGATAGCCAGACTGGTTACCAAAAACAGACTTTCACTTTCAAAATTGAAATAGATGCCACAAATTTCAGATGAACACGTTGAAAAATGCAACCATTTTATATTAGATGAAAGCAAGTACGACCGTGCATATTTGAAAGAGAAGCATGAAAAATGGTTGACTATGGTGACAACAGAGTAAAAGAAGATATATGAAGAGATTATGGATGTTGTGTTATATGACAGAGGCGGAATGTTTTTTGTTTACAGTTTTGGAGGCACCGGAAAAAACTTTTCTATGGAAATTATTATCTGCTGCTATTAGATCAAAAGGAGACATATCATTAAACGTCGCATCTAGCGGTAGTCCTAATCTACTTTTGGTATTCCTTTAAACCCCAATGAATCCTCTACATGTAACATTTCACGTGGTACAGATCTTGGTGAGTTGGTCAAAGAGGCAAAACTAATTATTTGGGATGAAGCTCCTATGATGAGTAAGCATTGTTTTGAGTCTTTGGATAGAACTTTGAGAGATTTTATGAATAATCTAGAGGACAAGCCTTTTGGTGGTAAGGTTATAGTTTTTGGAGGTGATTTCAGACAAGTGTTACTTGTGATAAATGGTGCTGGTAGAGAAGAGATTGTTTTTGCTGCACTAAATTCTTCTTATATCTGGGAGCACTGCAAAGTTTTTGAGCTAACAAAGAAAATGAAACTTCTTGCAAACATTAGTGAGCATGAAAAGCGGGATATCGAGGATTTCTCCAAGTGGATACTAGATGTTGGGGATGGGAAAATTTCACAGTGCAATGAGGGAATTTCTTTGATTGATATCCGAGAAGAGTTTTTTATTAATGGGGATAATGATCCGGTTGAATCAATAATAGAGGCAGTTTATGGAAATACTTTTATGGAGGAGAAAGACCGAAAGTTCTTTCAAGGAAGAGTGATTCTTTGTCCCACTAATGAGGATGTGAATTCCATAAACGAGCATATGATGAGTATGTTAGATGGTAAGTTGAACTTTAACCAAACACTATTGTATTTTCGCTTAAATTATTTAATCTTAAATAGCGTTTTATTAAAATTGTGTTTTCATTATATTTGTAGGTGAAGAAAGAATCTACCTAAGTTCTAATAGTATAGACCCTGCTGACACAAGTTCTGCGAATAATGATGCTTATTCAGCTGATTTTTTTAAACAGTGTCATAGTTTCTTGATTGTTGAACCATAGCTTGCGCTTGAAAGTTGGTTGTCGGGTCCGGTTGTTGAGAAACATGGATCCTCATCACACCCTCAGATACAAGGTTTATGCAATGGGACAAGATTACAGGTCACTCAAATGGCAGATAGTGTAATTCAAGCTAGATTTATTACATGTAATAAAGTTGGTAAGATTGTTCTGATTCCTAGGATGCTCATCACACCCTCCGATACAAGATTACCTTTCAAAATGAGGCGTAGGTAATTTCCTCTATCTATAGCTTTTGCCATGACCGTAAATAAGAGTCAAGGACAAACACTAGAGTCTGTTGGACATTATTTGCCTAGGCCTGTGTTTTCACATGGGCAACTATACGTGGCAATCTCTGGAGTGACGTCAAAAACTAGTATGAAGTTTTTTATAGCCACCATTTTAACTACTATAATATGTTTACGATTATTAATCTTCCACTTATATCAGCATTGATGATTCTTATAACAGAAAAAACAATGAATATTGTTTTTAAAGAAGTGTTTCAAAACCTACACTAAGACAGTCATGGAAACAAAGATATGTGATTCCTATTCAACCAGGTTAATAAGTGATATGGTTCAATTTACCTAGAAATGCTCTCTCAAATAAGAGATCAATTGCAGTATTTAAGGATCGAATTCACGGAGTTCTTTTGTTTAAACAATGAGTTGAATGTCGAGATTAAGCTAGCAGGTGATAATTGAAATAGTAAGAAAACAAAGTAAGAAAACAGCAGGATGATTGTGTTGTAAACGATTAAATAAAGAGTTAGGAACATGGTATTCTCAGGAAACTATTGATTAGTAGATCTAATGAATGCTAGGTTGTTATCGAGCCATTCTTAAACTCAAACTCTAATTATGGAATAACCGGTGGCGTTCCGTGAAACTCCCTATATCTATAGCTAAGAATAACCGGAGAAGCCGAGAAATTATCAACCTAAATATGCATTCTTAACGAGTTCGATTGTTCACCTTAGTAGCTA
>Ga0041059_1001971_pt1 | contig 15774 bp, 10 predicted proteins | sample AraColnosormetaG_FD_56232 | JGI IMG/M metagenome (GOLD analysis project Ga0041059, IMG submission 56232) | Arabidopsis roots microbial communities from North Carolina, USA - Col MF nosort | ecosystem: Host-associated > Plants > Roots > Unclassified | place: USA: North Carolina | collected...
CTTTATAAGAGTTTTTGAAAGATTTTAAAAAAATTTACAAAGGTTTTTAAAATTCTTGTAAATCTTTTTAAAACTCTTTAAAATTAAAAACTCGTAAATCTTTAAAACTCTTGTTTCTAATCCAAAACAAGCAAGCAAAGAACCAGAGAACGAAACACACAAGTACGCATGGAACCAAGGGAAAAAGAAGCTAGTAAGAACCAAACAAATCAGGAAAAAAAATCAAAACAAGCAAGCAAGGAAATTGAGAATGAAACACACAAGCACGCATAGAACCAATGAAACAAGGAAGCAAGTAAGAACCAAACAACTAAGCAAGAAAAGAAGCACGCAAGGAAACAGAGAATGAACACAAGCATGCATGGAACCAAGGAAGAAAACAAAGATGCAAAAGCAAATCAAGAACCAAGGAAGAAATGAAGAAAACAAGCAAACACACAAAAAAAAACCTTGCAAGGAAATCAGTAAACAAATGAAGAAAACAAAGATGCAAAAGCAAATAAAAAACCAGGAAGAAATGAAGAAATTAAATCAAGCAAGCACACAAGAAACCTTAAAAGGAAATCAACAAGCATGCAAGTAACCAAAGAATAAGTGCAAAAACTCCAAACAAGCACGCATGGAACCAAGGAAGAAAACAAGGAAGAAAACAAGGAAGCAAGTTAAGGAAACAAGACATGTAAGAAGAAATCAAAAAGCAAAAATAAGTATTAACCTCTGGTGAAAAACAGATGGAACCATATAAAAAATTATGTCGTCTGTGACGAAATCTGTTCCTGTAGAGAAAAAAGAGACACAACAAGCGGATAACATATTGGCCTAACTTTACTATATTCTGTAAAAACTTTGACACCAACTTATTTTGCGTTCTTCCACAATTCTGTTCATTGCTCTGCTACTTGTTATCTCTCAGCCGTTTTAGAGGTCCATTTGCGAGGGATCTGAAATAAGCAAAAAACGATTAAGAGGTTGACGCTATACATGTTTTCTAATTTATGATATAACAAAACCTCCATTTAACTGTATATAATTTCATAACTATAATATATACTTACTCTGCAAATCTTAGATGTTATTCCACAAGTCTGCTTTCTACGCTGTTCTTGGTTTTGCTCTACAACATTTTAATGAAAGTAGAGTTGCACAACGTACCTCTCCTGTTCTTGTTACCACAAAATCCTTGCCGAGTTATGGTCCAACCACCACATTGGTAACCTAATTATTAACGGCAGTGTCAGCGAGTGGGATCTTTGAAGTCTCCCTTGCCTATTCTCTGTGTGCCTAATATAAATTAAGATCTTGTAGAACTTACAACAGATTCTAGCTCAGGATTATTAGGCAACTGACCTGGCTTCCTAGTTCATTGGAAAACCTGTAAACAGCCACTGGCTGTATATGAATTCGTGAGGCTCTTGGTTCAGAATCTGGTTGCAAGAAACTGCTAAAGAAATTAAAACATGAAATAAAGATATAGATACAAACGAGATCAGCTTGTATTAGTATAACCCAAGGTATATACACATATAAATAAAAGATCCACAATCACCTGATCAGTGAAGAACTAAGGAGCGTAGAATGATCAGAACCTTGATTCTTGTATAGCTTAAATCGGTGAAACCGTTGGGCAACACAGAAAGTACTCTATTGACGACGATGCCTTTTCCTTGGTACACACTCTAGAGTCTTCATCTATACTATTGTCAAACAGAGATCCAGAACTATCTAAATAAAAGAGGTCAAACAAGTTTGAAGAAAACAAGGAAGCAAGTAAGAACCAAACAACTAAACAAGAAACCAAAACAAGCAACTAGAGAATGAAACACACACAAGCACGCATGGAACCAAGGAAACAAGAAGCTAGTAAGAACCAAACAACTAAGCAAGATATCAAAACAAGCAAGCAAAGAACCAGAAAATGAAACACACAAGCACGCATGGAACCTAGGAAGAAACTAAAGAAGCAAAATCAAATCAAGTAACCAAGGAAGAAATGACGAAAACAAGCAAGTAAGCAAGTAACCAAGGAAGAAAACAAACAAGCATGCAAAGAAATAGAGAATGAAACAAACAAGCACACATGGAACAAAGGAAGGAGGCAAAGAAGTAACAGCAAGTCATGTAACCAATGAAGAAATGAAGAAAACAAACAAGCACGCAAGAAATCAACAAGCAATGAAGCAAAAAGAGAAAAGAAGAAAGAAAAATAGGCAAACAAAAAAGAGGAATTGTAAACAAAAGCCAAGTTGTGACAAAGTATTCAAAAGATCCTGGAGATGACCTAGTTCTATCATGTAGCATGTCGAAATATTTGTTACATTCCTCTCCAAATTTCCAGGTACTTCGAATTCCTAAACAGTTCGAGAAATTAGTTAACACTTTGAAAGTAATAGAGAAAAATATGAAGACAGACTGAAACTAATATATGAGTAAGAATATTCTCTGCTTTATGCACTCGATGTAGACCCTTTGCATGTTGAATAAAATTTACCTAAGAACAAAAAAACAGTAATATATTAGATAAACCAAATGTTGTTTCCTCAATTCTTATTACTGTTTCTTGTCTTGCTGTCAGGTCAAGCTTTCACATGTCTCCAAACGATCTGAGTAAAACACAAAGTCATGTTTTGCTATGTCTATCTCTCGAATGAGTGTATGCATGCCTCTTATCTGCAATTATGATCTTAGAGTGAGAATATGGTTTTTAACCTTTAAACCTTTCTTCTGAATCAAGCATAAAACATTTGGGCAGATTTTGCAAAGATCATGTTGCACAATCAAATCAGCTGCAACGTGAGTGTCACCTCCTCGGGGAATGATCACATCAGCATATTTCTTCAATGGGGCACAAAATCATCAAACGCGGGCTTCACAAACTTTGCATACTGCAAATGAAAATAACACCCTCAAAACAAGAAAACTGGAAAAATAGAGGAAGCTCGGAAAAAACAACTCTGTTATATAGAAGAACAGTTCAGAGAGCAGAGTTAAGCAAATTGCTGGTTTTGTGTCCTATTTGAAGAAAGTTTAACTTTACTTGTGTGGTGTTCCTCGCGATTAGTTAAGCAAACCTGAAAGAATGTCGCCGTTGACTTTTAATGCAGAATGTTGTACTTCAGCTGACACAACCAGTTTTCTTAAACTATACTATAGGAACCTAAAAGAATCCCCTGAAACACAGCACTTATAAGAGAAACAGAAGAGATAAAGTAACTTGAACGTCTAAGTAGAAAGAAAGGTTGAAAAAAACATACTTGGGAGACGGAGTCAACTTAAGAAACAAGAAGATGAAGTACAACCACTTCTGAGCTCCATTGCAACATACCTGGAATAAGCATAAAGGTGTATGACATCTACCCGACACTATACGAGTCCGATATGAGAACACAACACAAACTTTTAGAGCTCCATTGTGATACACCTGAAATAAGCATAACAGTGTATGACATGTATGAAACAATTTATAAAACAACAAAAACTTACAACAAAATCTGTTTTTGGTTTTTGAACTTCACCTCTCATGTTTTTTAAGCTACAGTTTGTGGGCTTTAAGCTGAGAAATCCTCAACGGAATACAAATGAAATGATGTAAAAAAGACCCAGCGTTACTGACATTACGATAGAAAAAAGGTCCTATTTAATATACATTATCATGACATTAGTAAATGGAAACTTCCAAGTAAGTTCGTGGCTGGCTGATTGTCTTGTTTTAGTCCATGATGCAAGTTCTTCCAGCAACTTATGTCATTGCTTACAAGTTTTAGTAAAACGATTAAGAGTGCAGAGAGTTCAATTGATTTGACTGTATATAGACAAGTTAAAGCAGTTATACCTCACCCGATTTGGTATAGTAACAGGCTTGATTGCTTCAGTGCCATCACTTAGTTTTGAAAAGTCCAAGAGTTCCTTGTAAAGTTTTCATCACAATTTTAATAACTATAATAGCAACTTTTGATACAAATCCAAAAGGGATGAAATAATCTAAGAACATGAAAGAAACGACTAACCTGCTTCTCTCCATATATTATGAGTTACAGTGACAATCCATTTCACATTGAGAATACATTGTAAACAACTCCTCTCCATAGCTTTCAATAGAAATGAAGCTCTTACCAACCAAGACTGGCATCGCCCATTTTCATGTATAATCTAAGGTTCTACTATAAGATCAAATGACATGTTAAGAAGGCCTAGAACTGAGACGCAAAAATCTGAACAAATGGATCCAATTAGTTCGTGTTTGGCTTACTAAATCATGTTATTCTCTGTAGTGAATTGATGTATCTATTTCCAAAACCATGATATCATCACCATATAGTTTTAGCACAAAGAAAAATTCTATATTATTTTAAAAAGTTGACACCAACTTATCTTCCTGAAGACTGTTCTTTGCTCTGGTACTCGTTATCTCTCAGCCGTTTAAAGCTCCATTAGCGACAGATTTGACACAAGCAAAAAACGTCTAAGAGTTGACACTATATATGTTTTCTATCTATGATATAACAAAACCTCCTTTTTACTCTGCAAAATCTTATATGTTTGTCCACAAGTCTGCTTTCTACTCAGGTTCTTGGTTTTTATTTAGAACTGTTCAATGTATCCTTCAACTGTTTTGGACCTAAGAATGTTAGCAATCAAAGCATACATGATAAATCTCTGATCTTATGCGTTAAGTAGAGCAGGCAGTTGTTGAATGTCTAACATAAATAGCTAAATTACTGATTATATAAAGTAAATATCTAGACTTACACCATCTGTGGACATCTTCAACATCACGATATATGTACTAATTTCCTGGAGACATAAATGGAAGAACCGCCCAAAAACTTGGAACATGCCAAAAAAATAGATTTTACAACAGGTGCTACATGCGCTGACTTTGATAGGTATGACTTTGATGCTTTTCGGCATAGCACACACCACCGCAGACACTTAAGATGAAAAAAAATACACTATTTATGTTATAAATATGTGGAAAGATCCTTCGAGATTACCTAGATCTGCCATGTAGCCTCTCCAAATATTTGTTACATTCCTCCCTTATATTCCAATGTTCGGGTTCATAGTACTTCGAAAGTCCTGAAATAGTTCGAGAAATTTGTTAACAACACTTTGAAAGTAACAGAAAAAATTGAAAACAAGCAAATGAAATTACTATATGAGTAAGAACATCCCCTTCTTTATACACACATTAAAATCAAAAACACAGTAATATATTACACTCCATGTATGTGGGTAACATATTAAGTAAAACTGCTAGTAAAGGACTTACATAAAAAACAGAGGACATTGGTGCATGGTGCCCATGAATTCATGAGGCTCTTGGTTGCAAGAAAATGCAAATGAAATTAAAACTTGCAAATAAAAGATTTAGAGAAAAACGAGATTAGCTTGTATTAGTATATTCCATCGTACATATACATATAAAAGCCTTAACAATCACCTGATGAGGAAGTAAACATAGCAGAATCATTACCTTGATTATTGTATAATATGGAATCGGTAAAACCGTTGGACAACACAGAAAGTACTCTAATGACAACGAGGACATTTCCTTGATAGACGCTCAAGAGTCTTCCATCTATACTATTATTGTCAAACAGAGACCTATCTAAATAAAAATTCAATTGAAAAACAAGCTAGAGAGAAAGTTATGAGTAAGTGAGTAAGAAGATTAAGAAAATGAAGTAAAGAGGTTAAACAAGTTCAGTAGGTAAGGAATTTAAGTAAGCAAGTGAGAAAATAAGCCAAGGAAACAAGAAGCTAGTCAGGACAAAACAAGCAAGCAAGGAACCAGAGAATGAAACACACAAGCACGCATGAAACAAAGGAAGAAATCAAAGAATTAAAAGCAAATCAAGTAACCAAGGAATCAAGAAGCAAGTAAGAACCAAACAACTAAGCAAGAAATCGAAACAAGCACGCAAGGAAACGAGAATGAAACACACAAGCATGCATGAAACAAAGGAAGAAAGCAAAGAAGTAACACCAAATCAAGTAATCAAGGAAGAAATGAAGAAAACAAACAAGCACACAAGAAACCTAGGAAGAATCAACAAGCATGCATGGAACCAAGGAAGGAAACAAACAAGCAATGAAGCAAAAAGAGAAAACAAGGAGACATGATCGTAGGAATCAAATTATTATGCAAAAACGCAAGCAAAACAAAGCAAACAAAAAATAGAGCAAGCATGAAAATAATTGTGAATATTCAACAACATCTTGCGGATTGGAAACATCAAAAGCCTCCTGAACTTTCAAACAGTTGTATACTATTACAGAATTAAAAAGAGACACTAAGACAAGAAAAAGCAAACAACAGTGATATATTTCAATACCATTTAGCAAACCTCTACCACAGTCCCTGAAACAACAAACGCTAGAGTAAGCTAAAATCATTTTCTGGGTGTCAAAAAGAATAAAAACTTACAAACTCTTCTTAGTTCGATGACTTGCACATATCAGAGACTTCTTTATTGTCCCTGAAAAAACAAATCAGTTTTCAGGGTATAAAAACTTGCAATCTTTTCTTTATTTCAATGGCACATAAACAACAAAAAAAAACAAAAATCGCAAATAAGTAAATAAGAGAAAGAACCAATCAAGCTTGTTGTATCAAGATCATAAGAACTAAATAGATCTAGAAAAATTGTAATAAGGTTAACCAGAATAACCAACCTGCATGATGATCTTCCTCAAAGGATCATATGAGACATAGTATAGTTTGTATATTGTATAGTTTACATTTACATGTGCATATTATACTTGTATATATAGTTGAATGTACAGAACACTTTACATTTAATGAGAATAAGAAGTTATTTAGCTAAGATCTTGATAGATCATAAGAACAATAATTACTCAAAACATGCACTCTAAATTCTGTTTATTCCTCCCAATTATTATCTGATTTAACAATGTTACCTACAACAAAACCTCTATAAATTAATAATCTTTATAAATTAATAAATTTTTCCGGTCCCGAGTTGGGACCAATATAAAAATTGATACAAATCGATATATTAATAAGATATTATTTTGTTTGAAAATCTTATATAATTATATGGTCACATCAATAGTTTAAATTAATAACTGTATAAATATACTAATAAATATTATAATATCATATTAAAATATGACTGTAGTAATTTTTTTCTTCAATTTTTATTATTTATTTGTAGTGTTCAATTCTAGTATTTTATAACATCAAAAAAATTTGATTTGTTTTTTAAACTTAATAATTGCTTTCTACTTGTAATTACTATTGATTATAAAGAAAAAACTACATTTTATATCAAATTTTTGTAAGAATTTACAAAATTTGTACAATTTTATTAATTTTTAAATTAATACCTCTCTAAATTAATCAATTTTCTTGGTCCCAATATTATTAATTTATAGAGATTTTACTGTAAATGATAAAACCTAGTGAATCTAATACTCGATACCAAAACAACAATTGCAAATAAGAGAAAGAACCATAAAATTTGAATTAAGATCATAAATACTAATAAATTTAGACAAACTGTAGTTAACTAGTCAACCATAACAATTAGCCTATATGATGATTTTCCTCATGTAAGCAATAAGTTTCTATCAGAGAATCTTAACCTATAAACTACAGAAGTATGATATTATAATTAACAAGGTTACAAATATGAGTGTGATCACCCATAACTATTTATCTTCTGATCCTCAGATAGATTTGACAACGACGTGATAAAACCTAATGAATCTAATCCTTGATACCAAACATCAAAGGCGAAATCAAAATTAGAACGAATTTGATAGAAATCAGAGATGATTCTTGCAATTTCTTGACTCGATTTCAAAACTCAGAGTGCCTTGTTCTCGTAACCCAATGGGAGAAACACACGACCACCGAACAAAAATCAAATTTCTGAGGAATACGAAAAATGAAACTAACCAAAGATATGAAGAGTGAAATCAGTTTGTTACCTTTTGATTTTTTGTGTGGTTTTCTCGTAATCGGATGAACAAAACCTTCTCTCGATACCAATCTACAAAATCAAAATTGAAATTATGAGGAAGAAAAAAACTCGATTGAACAATTCTAAGAATTTGAATTTGATTACTTTCTCTCGTAATGAATTCGAAAAACAGATGAGAGTGCGAGAGAAAGATGAATTTAATTTAACAATGAAATTGTAATATTACTTCGAATTTCTTTATATAGAGGTCAGGTTCGTTTTGATCCGAGCCTAAAAAAATAATATTCTAACGGTCTAAAATTCTTTTCAACGGGTCAGTTTAATTTAAAATTAATCTAGGTTTGGATCCTAAGCTGGTAATGAAAACGGTCATAAAACACTCTTTAGTAAACTCAGCCGTCCGATCACTCCCTTCTTTTAAAATCGTTGAAAGTCAAATCTCCGTCAACTTGACTCTATTGGGCTTTCAAATTTCTTTTAAACCAAGATTATTAAACTCGTTAACTTAACCGGCAATGTAGTTATTGGTTATTTGACTTATTTCCAGTTTCAATTAAACCGGAAACACTTTCAGTTTCAATTTCAATTCAACCGGATCTATCTTCTTCTTCTTCACCATGCTATTTTCTACGGCTGAGCTTAACGGAGAATCCCTGAATCCGATTACTGCGATTCACATTTTCCCGATGACTTCCACTCTAATCTCCTCAAACCTCTCTTCCTCTTTCTTCCCAACCCAAAATATCCACCGAATTCGAATCCCGACGACTTCAATTCCCGGAAGTTTCAACATTCGCGCACGCCGTTCAAAAATCGTCGCCAAATCTCTCGATCTTCCTCTTCTTCCTTTTAGCATGAGCGAGGTTATCACCATGAATCTCACCTTAACCTTCCTTAGCTGATTTTTGATTTGAGAAATTCTTACACAGGTTCTTGTACCAACGGAGAGTAAAACTTTGCATTTATATGAAGCTAGGTACTTAGCTTTACTCGAAGAGGTATGGATTCGATACATTTTACTCCGTGAGATTGATTACATGTTGGTGGTGAAAATGTTGGTGTTGTGGTTTTGATTTTGATTTCAGTCTATGAAGAGAAAGAAGAATATGTTTGTTCATTTCATTCTAGATCCTATTTCGATTAGTGAGACTGCAACAGAAGCTTCTTTTGCTGCTAGATATGGTTGCTTGGTACTTATTGAAAACGTAAGCCTTTTTCGATCTTTTGTGTTGTTGTTTGTTGAATGAGTCAGGTATTGTGTGAGTTCTGAAGCTTACTATATGTTGTAGGTTGAGAGATTGGATGTTGGTGCACTTGTTTCGATAAGAGGCGCGGGTCGTGTGAAGATTTCGAGGTTTTTAGGGGTAAGATTGTGGATGTACAGTATGTGTTTGTGTAACACAAACTTAGAATGTGATGCTTTAGCTTGTAGACTAGAACTAGACTACGAGATATAAAGTATGAGTTTGTGATCTTTGACTTGAGGTAACGATTAGAATGTGATACTATCGCTTCTGGATTAGAACTAGACTTTGAGCTACTCTGTTCCTTCTCTTTGGCCAAAGCTGTTGATTAGGCGAAAATGTTATTCCACCTTAGCTTATCCTCTGCAAATCAGTTCATATGCTTCTAACTTATGTTACTTGAGCTAATCTTCCGTGCTTTCACCTTGTTGTGGTTGTTTAGGCTCTTACTCAGAACCGTTTTTTACTTTCCATTTGATGAGATTATTTAAGTTGTTTGTCTTCATATAAAGTATGATGTTCTGACAATATGAATTATTGTCTCAGGCAGATCCTTACTTGTCCGGAGAGGTCAGACCAATACAGGATCGTATGAATTATGAGAGCAGCAATGAATTAACCTCAAAAATCTCCCAGCTGAAGGAATCTATTAAAAATCTTAACAGCTTGGAGATCAAACTTAAGGTAGAAAAAATCCTTCTCCTTCATCGTGTTTTACTTGGAAACAACACAAATGATAACATTCGTCCTCGTGGATGTGTTTATTGCATATACTAAGAAATGAGATGTGGTAAGTTCTATCTAAGTTGTATGTACATCTTTTACATTCTCAGAAGTTTTGAGTGTCGGATTATCTCCTTTTGCAATAGGCTCCAGCAGACTCGCCGCTACAAACTCGTCTCATTAACTCTCTAAACTGGGCTGAAGATGAGCCGCCGGTCGACTTTGACGAATCATTCGTACCTTCTCTCCAAGAACGTCTATCATTTTCAGCATTTCAACCCATCTCTGGTAATTTCACATATTTTCACTATCGTGTTTTTATGTTTCAAGAAGATTTTCAGGTTTCAGCTATCAGATTTTACATCACAGTTCACAAATCCATTTTATTCCTTTGGAAGTGTGCTGATTTCTGTGAGTCCGAGAGAGTTAATAGCGAAAAATAGTCAGTTTTTCGGGTTTTCTTGGCTGCAGGATCGACGAAGTCGGAACTATCAAGGTTACAACAAGAGAAAATAAAAGCAATGGATATGAAAGATACAATAGAGAGATTAGAACTCTCAATGGGACTCATAAAGGAGAACATCTCCTCAATTGCAGCCAAACTCGCTATCCAATCCTTGGATATTCGCTAACCACTAGACTATACAATTAGTCTAGTTGTAAATCTTTGTATTCTTGTAAATCTTTGTATTCGCAAAATTAGTGGATATAAATTACAGACAAGAAAGTGTATATGTTCTTTCATAAAATGTAAGAGCTAAATAACAAGTCAAATGAAATTATCAAAATGCAACAAGAGTCAATACATAAATGAAAGCCATTGAATCTAAGAGACTCTGATTCATATGTGTAAAGAAGCAATAAGATGAGAGCAAACATTAACCCTTGCTTGGTTCAAGAGAGGCCTAAACATCTCAGAAATTCTAATCCTAGGGTTTATTATTTTGGGTGGTGTAGACTTCCTGTCCCACAAATGAAGAATGTTAGACTTTGTTGATTCTCTTGCAAATCCATTCGCCTCTGAAACATCTTTGGAAGACATCAACTTCTCCTCTAGCTTCTTCAGCTCTTGGTTGAAGTGTTCAAACTCAGACTATGGCATTAAGCCACCATTATTGAGAACCAAAACAATGCGCTCAAACACAAAACGACGTCGTTTTAAAATCATTTCAAATGAAATGAATTTTTTTTTTTTTTAAAACACAAAACGACGTCGTTTTAGAACTTAACGAAAAATGTTAACATTGACTTAACTCCGTTAATTTGGTCCGTTAGTTGACTTAACGACATGTCTTATTTGGCAAAGGTCAACGAAAGTTAATGATTTAATAGAAAATTCAACTAAAGGTGGGAATTTAATTCACCAGACCCAAAGTTAGTGCTTTGTATTTATGACTGATGATTTTTATGACATTTTCCCATTTTTCACTAATTCTTGTTTGCCTTTACTACTTGTTAATAGACTCATAAACAAAGTTGTATAGAGTCTTAAGGATAATCAATAAAGGATTTATTTTTAACATCAAAAGCTTATCAATTAATGACTTGGATGTTGCTTAAAAGAGAGATTTCCACAAGTGAAGAACGTTAGAATTTAACTCTTCCATCACAAACCCATTAGCATCTGAAACATCCTTGGCAGGCCTCAACTTCTCCAGGTTCTTCGGTTCTTGATTTTAGTACTCGAATACTAATGGTTTCACCAAAAGAGCTTTGACTTATTTTGAAAATCAAAACACGTGATCCCAACATTTAGTCCCAAAAGCAAAATGCTCTGAACCATACTCATTATGATGCTTCTTATTATTAAGTACTTGATACTATACAACCTTCTTCTACTCAGTTTTTTTTTGTCTTACATTTATTTAGAAAATAAAGTCTACCAATCTAAGAAGTAAAGAAGTAAGACAACTAGAGCAAGCATCGCGACTTGCTTCGTTCAAAAGAGGCCTAAAAAGCTCAATAACTATACGTTGTCTCAATCACCTCATTCCTTTTATGCTCATTTCCTCTATTTTTTTTTCTTCTTTTTTTACAATTTACAAACAAATACTAGCAAGCCCTAAGAATACCAATACACAATTGAAACTTCACTCGCTAGAAACCATTGATATAATCCAATCTAAGAGCTAATTAACTATCTCGATCTTCCTCTTCATCGTAGTTGAATGGTAATGGAACTGATTTGAATGCTCTAAACTTTCCCACGTTGTTCAAATGCTCGTTCTCTAACCTGTGTTCATAACCCAACAAAGAAATAACCATTAAGAAAAAAAGATTTTGAGGAGTACATTTAGATAGTTTCTTGGTTAAGAAGTAACCTGAAGAAATTCCAGATACCGCGACGTATGATCTCAAGAATTGCAATAAGAGCAACCATTGTTTCTCTATGTAAGAACGAGATATTGAAATCCAGCACAGTCTGCAACCACGCCAATCTCAACACAACGTTTACGACCTACAAAGAGATAACCAAAATTATAAAGAAATCCTAAATTAGGGTTTATACTGTTCTATCAATATATCGTAGTTCTCACCATTGCAACGTAGTAGACTGATTTGTGAGGAACAAGAAGCTTCTCTCTCAACCAAGATTTAGATGGTCTATGAAGCAACCCCCAGTCATAAACAATGTCCCAATATGTGCCGTAAAATGTTGCCAACCCCGAGAAAACCCAAGCCGCTATTTTCCAATCATTTCCTCTGTTGATGCTAAAAGCTGTTCTCAAGCACACAGCAACAATGGTCAATAAATACTTGAGAGCATTGAAGCCTTGGCTTACATCTTTCTCTTCGATTAATCTTCGAACACACTGAAGGAAACGTGACCAGTAAGGAATCACAGCGACGATAAAGTAGAATGTGCTATATACATCACTTGATTTGCAAGTGCTTTGCCTCTGCTTGAAGTCTCCCCAACCATAGTAACAGATGTAAAACTCCAGACTCCTCAGTGCTTGGACCTAAAAAAAGATGGTTGAGAACAAAGTTAAAACATACATTTTGAAACTTTTACCAAAAAAAACATACATTTTGAAAACATAATCATGAAAGTGAGAAGAATTTTATGGTAAGTAACACACAAACCTGGCTTGTTAATTGGTCTGCTAGAAAGAAATCTGGAAGATTGACCTGCAATTTGGATGAGAGATTTATCGATGATTTTCACTTAGCAAAAGGAGAGGATGTTCTTGAGTAAAATACCTTGTAGAGCGGCGCAGCAATGCACCGGAATAGAACCATGAGGAAGAAGAAGCGGCTTGACCGATAAAATATGTTGAAGGGACATACAGAAATAGCTATCACTAGCTGAAAAACATTGTGTTACTACATTATTAATAGAATGATTTGAGATTCTTGTGGTTGTAATGATGAATTTTTCACCTAATAAAACTTACCGCGACAACAAAAAGGGGAACAAGTTCAGTGATGGTCTTGTAATCATTAGTATTAGGATCCATCTCCATGTCCATGTTAACTAGAACAGCGCAGAGAGCAAGCGTGCCAAGGCCAAAGCTTAGAAGCAGAACATGTCCATAACCAAGTTCTGTTCCTTCTTTGAATCCGAATATAAACGGGTAATTCACTCGATACCGCTTCCAAAAGTATATGTTTGAAGCATACATGATCATGTGCAGAACCACAAATGCAAATAAACTGAAAAATATGCGTTTAAGAAACATTATTGTCAGCAAGAAAATAGTGACTCATGTAGAGAGTGTATCTACTACATATGTTTTGTTTTGAACCTGTATAGAGGAAACATTGTCTCCATGTAGAGTTTATGTCCGACTGCGCCCATTATATTACGAGCATGGATGAACAAACCAAGAGCAATCACTAGAGAGACTGTGCAACCGACGAAAAAGCCTGAGAAAAAAGAACTTAGTGTAGGGATTTTTACTTATTAACTATCATGAACTAAGTTTAAAAAGTCAGATCAAACTTGGGAGTTTAATGATAATTCGAAAGTTCATGCTTTTTTTCGGTCCCAACTTTGAAAGTTCGCAATTTTTTTTACATTTTCTCAAAGAAAAATTGTTCTCGATTAAGGAATATTTTTAGTTACCAGTGGAAAACGTTATTCGATGTTTTTCTTTTGTCACTTTTGGTCTTAAGAGATTCATTCCTTTGCTTCGATTCGAGCCGGCGAAATGCTCAACAAAAATAGACTCAACTCTCAGCATAAGCTTGTTGATCTGTTAAAAGGTAATCAAAGGTTAAGTTTTAAGTTTCTAGTTTTAATGAAACAAAATAATAAGTTTTGTGTAGAGATATATTGTGTTAACCTCATCAGAGCTAGTGAGGTATGACTTATCTACCATCTCCATGTATAATTTTGCTGCATTTCTTAGAGCAATCTGATTGGGAATATATAGCAAAAACATATTAATGTCTCAAGAAACTTCTATATTGTATTTTTAATAAACCAAGGGTTGTTACCTTATCATACTTCTTCATGATCTTGGAAATTGCTAAAGTGTTCAAGAAGCTGAATTAATAAAGAACAGAGCATAGGTTAAATCAAACCATCTTCTTTAGCTAGTTTTTGTACTAGAGAAACAACATACCTGTAATTCTTGAGATGTCGAAGCTTGCGATAAAACTCGATGAAGACATTCTTAAGCCGTTCTTCTATTTTCTTGAGATTTTCTTTTGTAAATTTTATATCTTCCTTGTTAGATAGCTTGAGGACGTTTCTAATTGTGGACAGAGGATTTTCTTGATTTTTGTTTAATCTGATACGGTCAAGAACACTTAATGCCTCTGGTGCAGTCTCTTTCGTTGAATCTCCACCGTTGGATACATTTTCCTCTACTTTGATTCCCATCTCTTCAGCTAATGTCTTCCCTTCTAAGTCAAAGACACAACAAAGATTCAAGATTTGTGCCCTTTCAGACTAAACCAGTAACAAAAAACAATCTCTGAAAACTCACTCTGTTCCTTAGAATCCAAGGCATTGATATCGACTGATACAGTTTCAGAACAGCTCCAAGAAGTAGAAGGTTGATCTAGTTTGATTCTGTAAGCAATCAAAGCATCCATTTGCCTATTCAAAACCACTGCCTCCTTCACCAATTCCTCAACGTTAGACCGGTAAAATCGGTTTACTTTATCAAACTCGAGATCTAGGGTTTTAAAGAACACAAGCTCTGACTCTCTCCCTACTTCTGAAACTTTCAAGATGGTCGTCTCGTATTTCTCAAATCCATCATCCCCAGTCGTTGCGTGAACCATAATATCGTGGTTTTCGAGGTCCCGAGACGAGAAGGTGCGGCTGTACCGCTTTGTCAGGCCGCTGAAGTTGCGGCGACCAGATAGCTTGCGTTTCAAGACACCTTGGCTTTCTGATCTTTTCTGTGAAGTTTTGATTTCTCGAAGAATGGTTTTGAGACAAGTGTAATCCATGTAAGCTTGTTGCCATTCTGGAATCATCTGAGCAACATACTCTTTTCCAAACTTCATCTTTGTTTCCCTTCTTGAATTTCTCTGTAAAATTTCAAGAATCCAGATCCAATTTAAAGCCTATTTTTAATGTATATAGAAACAGCATATATATTTGCAAGTTGATTGAATTTGACGTGAGAAAATTCCAAAGAGTTGAAATAAAATTGAAAAAGACGTTTGGTGCATGTGGTGTGGGCTCTTGGCTGGACAATTTTTTGTTTTTGGTTTTGTTGTATAAACTGGCTGCATAGATTATTTTACTGAAGAGGATATATATTACGAGGGATGACGAAATTAAATAATTGCTTAATAACGCATGCACAAAAGTATTCCTCTAAATTAATTGTAGAGTGGTTGGTCTAGTAATATTATACTATGAAAATACAGTTTATCAAAAAAAAAAAAAAAAA
>Ga0041059_1001972_pt1 | contig 15772 bp, 18 predicted proteins | sample AraColnosormetaG_FD_56232 | JGI IMG/M metagenome (GOLD analysis project Ga0041059, IMG submission 56232) | Arabidopsis roots microbial communities from North Carolina, USA - Col MF nosort | ecosystem: Host-associated > Plants > Roots > Unclassified | place: USA: North Carolina | collected...
AAAAAAAAAAAAAAAAAAAAACAGAGATGAGCAAGAGTGTGACGTATATGCAGACACTTAAAAACAAAGAGATTGACGAGATTAGACCACGAGATATACTGAGTCCGTACCCGAGATATAAGAGTCATCAGGTTATCATCGGGTGCGTTGAGGTGGTTCGTTACGTTTCTACTCGGTGAGCCTGGTGGCGTGACCAGCCTGAACAATAAGAACAATCAATAAAGATCGATGGCAACAAATATATAAATCGATTATGTTGAAACATTGGCAAAAGGTCCAATTTTGAAAAATATATATTTGAGATATGTAACATCAATAAAAGTGATTGAAAAGTACAACCATAACTAGTTAACAAAAACAAATAAAAATCCATAGCTAGTGAATTGTTTTTTAGAATGCTTTACCAACTCAAATTCTGATGAACAAGATCAGACATCAAACTACTGTCTAGCAAGAAGAATAACCGAGAAAATTGATCAAATTTACTCTCTTTTTGTTCGGTGGAATGTGTGCTACGTTCTATACGAACACAAATATTTTTAATGCAAAAATGTAACAAAACATAATAAAAAGGGGGGAAATGTTTCAAGGCAAGATTTTTAAATCATGATCAGACTTTTAGAGAGCATGATCAAATTAATTAAAAGGGGGAAATGATTACCATTCGTAATCGGACTTCTCGCCATCGGAGTACAATAAGTTCTCCCCGGCAGTTCTCCGGACAGGGTATTGTTGAGACGACATCGCCGTCGTACTACTAGTATTATCAGATTCTGCCAAAAAGATAAATCAGAACAAAAAAGAAGATAATTTTTCGACAACATATATTAACACATATACGAACACGGACCCATTAAAAGCGTAGGTCGGTGACGTTTCTCGCAACGACGCATCTCCAGGAACAAAAGAAGCTCTTCATCTTTGTTTTGGGTCAACATTTTAAGACATTTTTTAAATTAAATTGCTGATGCTGGAAGAAAGTGGTGAAGATGTTCTTTTACGTGTTTTTTCTTCTTCTTATTATTTGAAAATGTCAGATTATCATTCACACCCCTACTAATGATATATGTATAAGCAAGTAATATTTATTATTAAAAAGTAAGGAAAGTAATTATTGTTGTTTTTTACTTATATCATATTAATGTATTTTGGCTACTACTAAGAGAATTTTTATTATTTTCTCCAGCAAAAATTTAAGAGATTTTTTTTCTCAATGATATTATTAGTTTATATCTTTACTTTAAAAAAGAAATACAAGATTATTTCTCAATCTCCACTAAATTTCTGGAAATGGTATTATTAAATTTCATTAGATTTTCTTAAAGCATTCAATTTTATTATATCTTTAGAAAAAAAAAATGCCATGCTGGAAATAAAACTAAAAATTTACAATACATTAATCCAAGGTGCCGAAAAAATTCTCACGAGTAAAATCAATGCATCTGTGTGAAATATATGTGAATCTCGCGTATAGATGAGTTTGTCTTACATTGAATCCTTCCAATGTTGTGATATATTTTTAAGTTTAGCATGTTAATGCAAAAATGACTTATCGATCTCCCCCATGTCACAACTACAAGCCTCAACTCTGCTAATAAGAAATAAACGAAGGATTCCATGGAGGATCAATATGTCGTTATGTGTCCAATTCCCGATTCTACTTAAATGAAGTTGGTTTGAGAGACATTATTCTTATTTAAGTGGATTTAAAGCTCAAGGCCCAATACCCATTTTCAAAGGCCCAAACATTAACTAGGTTCTAGGTATCCCCCCCCTTATGTTTTTATTCAGCAACAGTTTCGAATATGTTTCGTCTAGACGAGCGAGACTCTCTCTGCTAGGTTTCGATTTCAATTTCGATATCAGGGACCATTTTCCTGATTCTTCGAATTCTGCATAGAGAAGCGAAATTGGGATAGATCTCGTTTACTTTGATTTGTCAATTTCCTGCATTCTATTATACGGGTTTTGTGTTTCCTCGCAAATTGATACAGACTGTTGCTTTGCCATTGAATTATTTGCTGCGATGGACCTAAATGCTTCACCACAACCCGAAGAAGACGATGAACCCTTTAAGAGACGTCATGAAGATCGAATGGAATCTGCTGTTGAGATCGCTAGACGGGTACAATAACCCATATATATGAATTGATTCATGTGTTACTCGTACTTGTTTGAATATGTTTGGAGCAAGTTTGATACTTTTGGATGATGATATCGCAAATTCGTTATCTTTTTGGCGTTATAGGAGCGTGAAGAACGAAAGAAACGAATGAGATTTGATAGGCCAACACGAGTCTCTCAGCCGGCTTTTCGTGATCAGTATAGAGATACTAGAGTTTATGATCAAAGCAAGCTTCCTCAGGGTAAATTATATGCTTTGCCACTTCCTCAAAAGATCATTTTAGGTTCATTGGTATGTGGTTTTTTTCTTAACAGGTTGGCTAGATTGTCCTGGTTTTGGTCTGGAGATAGGATGTATTATTCCTTCTAAGGTTCCACTTAGTGAATCTTACAACGAACATGTTCCTCCTGGTAAAAGATACTCTTTCAAACAGGTGGTTCGTAACCAGAGAATTAATGGAAGAAAAGTAAGTGAAAAAAATACATGAATCAATCTTTTTCTTTGCTATGTTAACTCTCTAAAGGTAATGGGTCTTTTGCAGCTTGGTCTAGTCATTGATCTTACTAATACAACTCGTTACTACCCTACATTAGACTTAAAGAAGGATGGCATCAAGCATGTTAAGGTGACTAGAATACATTTTTTTCTTAGTGTTTGTATCGTCTGCACCAGTGTTAGCCGAGTGCTTTATCCTCTTTTTCCTGTTTGTAGATTGCATGCAGGGGTCGTGATGCTGTGCCTGATAATGTCTCTGTAAACACCTTTGTCAACGAGGTACTTGTTTCATAAGTTCAGTTCTCTTCTTGACTGACGAATAAGTTCAATTCACGTGAAGTTTATTTTCTCCTCTTGCGTTTTAATTGAAGCTCATAATTATAGCTCATTTGAGGACACTGTCTTCAGGTTCTGCAGTTCGTCCTTAATCAAAAACACGCAAAGAAGTATGTCCTCGTCCACTGTACACATGGGCATAATCGGACAGGGTTCATGATAGTTCATTATCTCATGCGCTCTATGCCAACGATGAACGTTACACAGGTTCAATTCTTTCTTTCACATTTGTACTTGTTCACTCGTTTTATTAATCCTCTTTAGAATGGAGATTCTTACCTCTGTGTGGCCTTTGGCAGGCATTGAAGTTGTTTTCTGATGCCCGCCCACCTGGGATTTATAAACCAGATTATATTGATGCTTTATACACTTTTTATCACGAAATAAAGCCTGAAAGTGTTACTTGCCCACCAACTCCTGAATGGAAGAGGTCTGCCGAGCTTGATCTTAATGGTGAAGCTGTTCAAGATGATGATGATGATGATTCTCCGCCTGACCCTGTTCAAGTAAGCGTGGTGCAAGCAAGTGCTTATTCTTTAATAAGCTCTTATGTTTAACCCTCATATTACAGAATTATCCGTTCCAATGAATATCATGCATGCATTGTTAAGCTCTTACCCTTGTGAATACAGAGCTCATAATTTTACGAACGGCTAATTTTTTTTAAATTCTAGCTTCATAACTATTGTTTCGAGGTCATATATTCACTACACAGTGATCTTGGAAAATAACGGTATCATCTAAACAAATGAACTGTTCTAAAGATTATCTATTTGTGCATGTTGATGGGTGCAGTTGAGTCTTTCAAAGCTAACAAATTTCATAAAGTGTCAATCTCATTTTGCTTGAGTTTTCTAATGGGTCTCTTGCTGATACTGCCTTTCTTTACTGTTTTGTTGTTTCAGGAAATCAATCAGGAGAATGTGAAGATGTCAAATGATGACACTTTGGGTGATGAAATACCCCATTATCAGGAGGAAGCTTACCGGCAATTCTGTTATAAAATGCTTATGATGAATGTTGGGGTATGATATCAACACTGCTTATATGTTTTCCTAGTTTTGTTCTTCTCTATCTATGTTCTCCTATGGAATATTATGTTGAGCCCAAATGTTGTTTCCGGCATGTATGTTTCATTAAAAGCATGCTAAATGTTTTTTTAGACTAATGCAATAATACTAATCTTCATTGATTGGAAATAATGTGAGATATTAGTCATTTGATGGACTAAAATTTCTCTGATCCAGGGAAGAGGATTTATGCAATTCCCAGGTTCGCACCCTGTATCATTAGACAGGTCAGAATCTCTGCTTTACTTTTGGTATTGCGTACAAAGAGGATTTAGCAAGTGTATGTTCTGAATTCCAGAGGTTCATTAGTCCTAGTTTCTCAATGTAGTTAAATCTTTACGATTTTTGCATACACAGGGAGAGTTTGCAACTTTTGAGGCAGCGATACTATTATGCGACATGGAAGGCAGATGGAACACGTTATATGATGCTCTTAACTATAGATGGGTGCTATTTGATAGATAGGAGCTTTAAGTTTCGGAGGGTACAGATGCGTTTTCCCTGTAAGCACTCACGTGAGGTCAGTAATTTTCTGTCATTGCTTTTGTGTTGATATCTAAAACTTGTGAATTCCCTGACTTATTTGGTTTTGGGTGGTAGGGAATTTCTGATAAAGTGCATCACTACACTTTGCTTGATGGAGAGATGGTCATAGATACCCCGACAGGTGAGCAAGGGGAGGCAAGGAGGAGGTATCTCGTATATGATATGGTAGCAATCAATGGTGAATCAGTTGTAGAGGTTGGAACTGTCGATCCATTATATTATCAATTTCTTTGGAATGAGTTCAGTAGCACGAGATCTTAGCATTCATTGTTTTCCATCATGTCACTGTCATTTCTACTCGGTATCAACCAGTATTATAGATGCTAAAGATAACTTACAGTTGATTTAAATATCTACCAGCGGACTTTCTGTGAAAGATGGAACATGTTCGTGCGTGAGGTGATCGGACCTCGAGCAGCTGAGAAGCTCAGAAGTCATTGCTACAGATATGACCTTGAGCCTTTTGCGGTGAGTTTGCATTTTCTGTTCCATGCCATATTTTCCTTCTCCTTTATATAAATTTGTTGGTAAAATTTCATTGTTGCCCAGGTACGGATGAAGGGTTTCTGGTTACTTTCTACTGTTGAGAAGCTGTTGAAGAATACCATTCCATCGCTTTCGCATGAAGCAGATGGCTTAATATTTCAGGTAACCAAGAGATGTTTATATTTCAGGTCTTAGTCAATATTTTTTCCTGAACGCAGACAGACACAAATTTAAGAGATTAGTATTATTTGTTTCCCTGGATAAAGTAGGAAGATTGCATTACTTGAGCATGACTTACATTTGGTTTATTAGGGTTGGGATGATCCGTATGTTCCACGAACCCATAAAGGTCTACTGAAGTGGAAGTATGCAGAAATGAACTCAGTAGACTTTCTGTATGAGATGGGTGAGGAAGAGGGGCGTGGTTTCCTCTTCTTGCATGAAAGAGGGAAGAAAAAGCTTATGGAAGGATATTCAGTTGAGTTTAGAGATGATTCGGACCCGTCAAGTTACAATGGGAAGATTGTAGAATGTGCTTGGGATAAGGATAAGAAAGTTTGGTTTAGCATGAGGATCAGAGTTGACAAAACTACACCAAATGATATCAACACTGCTCGTAAGGTCAGTTGAAGGATTTTCTATATATTTAGGTATTGCTTTTGTCAAATGGTTATATTCTCTACATGATTTCTAATGTGATGTTGTAACACAATAGGTGATAAAGAGCATAAATGATAACATCACTGAGGAGGTTTTGCTTCAGGAAATAAGAGAGATCATTCGTCTCCCAATGTACGCTGACCGCATTCGAAATGATAGTCAAGCTGCCCGCCGCCGGTAGAGATTACATTTTTCAATTTTGTTTAGTAGTAATACACTAGAACGAACTAATAATTGTTTTGGGCGGTTTCTCTTCTCTCACACTTGTACAGCTAAATAATCTACATGGTTATACACATTACATCTAGTTTGTTTCCCAACGGAATTTGAAACTAGAATTATTTCATTGATAATCCTCAATACGTGATATGGAATTATTAACTATGATACATATCCAACGGTGTTATGACTATAACGACGAACGACATATTTTAGGCCAAACACGTCAAGATGGCTTCTCCTAGCACGTGCCCTTCAATTGCGATCAGCAATCTCTCTTTCGTCACCTAGCTCATATTCAGAACAACTATTTATAAAAAAAAGTACTACATAAAGTACTACATATCATTCAAATCAGATAGGAAAATAATAAAACGATGTAGTACCGTGTGACCAATCTTGGGTTTATCATCGAGAGCAAAAAGCTTGAACTGAAAACGGTGACCGTGACTAGGTAAGAGAGGTCCACGCCATCCCGGAATCTTGTGATCGTTGTTCCCTTCCCGAATACCGGTAGTCTGATCCTCATTGCCGGAATATCCTTCCGGTAGGCCTTTCATCTCTGGTGGTATGTCGACGACAACCCACACCGTCCATGGCACCAGCGGGCCACTAGGATCAGGCGCATCGATGTCTTCCACCACCAAAGCTAGCGTTTTTGTACCTTCTGGAACGTTGTACCTACACCATATCAACATTCTTACTAATTCAATGCAATCCTTTGGGTCGGTCAATAAACCACAAAATAATTAAAAAATGGAAACATGTTACTTCAAACAGAAAAAAACAAACAACTAGGAAGCCTTGTGAATTGTGATAATTAACAAATCGACAAAATTAATAATCTCTGTTTCAGCATCATGAATCAAAGTCATAAATAAAGAGCGATCGATCGGTACCATTCAAGAGGAGGAGAGATGTCTTTCTTAACACCTTGACCTGCCATCGTATACTTTCTCGGCAACTTCCCATCGTTGTCTATCGTCGGCGAAACCAGCCTCAACTCCTCACTCGACATTCCCTTTTACTTTTATGCTATTTCTTACTTAGTTTTATCACAAAGAGTCTCTTCTTTTCTACTTTCGTACATATGAATGCTCTTTTCGTGTTTGTTACTGATTTGTATGGATCGCCTATGTGTAGAAACAACGCCACGTGACGGTCTTGAATGACACTTGGCGTCATGATTGACACACGGCGTCATAGGAAATCTGGCGAAGACCTGTGTTTGAGCACAACTCTATATTGGGCTTTATTGGGCCTAAATTGTATTTTTTCCTCTCTACTATATTAGCCTGTCTCGTTCTTTTTTAAATCACGTTATCTTATTATTAAAGGACCACTTAACAGTATACTAATTATTGTTTTAACAATTCCCACCAAAAAAATAATTATTGCCTTAACAATAAAACAAAGATAATTTTAATATAAATTAAATTTGTTTAATTTTAAAATTACAATAAAAGATATTTCTTATTTTATAAACAAAAACTCTTCTCATCTTTTTTTCTTCTATTTTTTAATTTATTAAATAAGAATATCTAAATTAACTACCTTCTAACTAAAATTAAAGTGATTTCCATGTAATATTTATCAATTTTGAAGTCATAGTAGGATGCTCTAACGTGAGCCGTTTTAACCAATCGTTAACAAAGAATTCGTCTATTAAGACATAACCATGATCAAGTCCGATGAATCTAATAGACATGTTATCCGGTTTGCGTTCCATGACAGAATATAGCCAATTGTCTATATCATTGTTTCTATTTAAGTATACGTTCATGACATCTGGTGTGTTGCATAGGTCAAACACGCGCGATAGTTCAAGGAAAGTGCGTTAGTGATGACCACGACACAATACTGCACTTTGTTTTCATATCGGGATGCTCCAAGCTGAGTCACTATAGCCATTTACTGTCAAAGAATTCGTCCATAAAACAATATTTGTGATCAAGACGGATCAACATAACATGCATCAACTTACTATTAAAATTTAAGAGTAAGTTAAAGAAAATGTTAAAAATTTCTTAGGTTGGCCCATTAAATTATATTCAAATTAATTCTTTATTTTTCACATTATATATTAAATCTAATAGAAATTTATTCTAGATTCGCCATTGCCGTGTAATACATGAACAAATCTTTTAAAGATGGACATCGCATATGATCTACCGAGATCATATCATGATAGTCTAGCTGCACAATAATCCCTTATACGAAATCATTTTCAGCTGGATGCTTTATAACACAACATTATATTAGGTTAGTGAGCCTATAGCTAACTTGTTTTCTTTTTTCATTAATCATTGTTTAGATACTCATAGTAATGATTTTGAGATAAGTATCTATTTTTCAAATGATATATCAATTTTAAAAACTCATTACATCATGTCACAACGTTAAAAGTATAATTATACATATATACAAAAAATTGTATGTATGTTACAAAGAAAACATTGCTAATTTTACTATGTCTGAGTCACTATATGCGGCTGGAAAGTACCAAAATAAATGAAGACAGTAACATGAGTCCATCACCATCACCAATATCCAAAACTTGGCTTTCACATTTATTTTACTTATGTAACTACTATACCTTTATTTATTTATTCATTTTTAATCCTTAGCTTTGTTGATCTAGTTTGGCAAGGTAAGTCTATAACGTCCATCGGCCCGAATCCTTCTTTTTCATTTATTTCAAAATTAACATTTTCTTCTTCGGAAACTATGACAAAGCTTTTTATGTAACCCAAAAATAACTTAATTACACTGTATATCCTTCTACAAATTTACCTATATCAAATTATGTTATTATATATTGTAATGGCTTTTAAGAGACAATGGAGACATTTTCTAGAACATAGCATTTAGTTAGATTTGTACAAGCCATTTCAAAACTTTTCAAAAACAAAATCAGCAAATAACCAGTTTTGTCTTTAAAGAATCGTTCTTTCGTAGGAACTAGCAACTGGGAAGGTGTAAATAGGCGATTTAAGGAAAATATATAATTGAAGAAAAATAAATCAAATGGTCGGGACTTTTTATCTCACGTGAAAGTAACGTCGCATTTACTCAACAGTCGAGACGACAGTTACATATTTCACAGTTTTAAACTTGTAAGTTAAATTTAACAAAAAAAGAAATACAACTTCAAACATAATCGTTGTTAAGAAATTTCATATATATCATTCGTTTCTATATTAATACAAAAAGAATGGTATGGGAAATAAAATAGAAAGAATAGAATGACTAAATCATGGAACATGACATGAATACGGTCACTGTTTCAAGCTCATGCGTCTTTTCCAGCATAGTAGTAGTAGTAGTTGTTGTTGTTGTTGTTATCCGGTCTTTTCAAAGCAACGTACTTCCTATTTTTCTTACTTGTATAAATCCACAATTGTTTTACTCAAAAGGAAAAAAAAACTATCAATTTTGCAATTTGGCTAGTTAATTCAATTTATATCTATTTGTTTTAAAACTATATTTGATCTGTATGTGCAATTTATTTACTGATTTGAGGCTTTTGAGCATATATATTTAGTGAATCGATTATAGAATTTGTATTGAACAATGAGAGAAGAACGAAGACATGGATTGGGACAAGTACTATACATAAACGTGGGTAATGTGCTATGAAGGTAGTTGTTTGAGAAGACAGTACGTAGAGTTTGAGCTGTAAGAAATGATTAGGGTTTGTTTTTCGTCTGCACTTCAGTCCAATGTTTTCACCGAACCCCACTACTACGTGAAACCCGGAGCCTCACGTGCTCTTGAGATCTTTTTACCACTAAATTAACCAGTTCGTATGTAACTATGTCTATATATATGTATAACCATATCATGTAACAGTTATAAACCACGACAATCACAATGGATGATTTCAATCTTCGTAGCGAAAACCCTAATTCATCATCCACCACTTCCTCATCCTCTTCCTCTTTCCACCGTCACAAGAGCGAAACCGGAAACACAAAACGGTCAAGGTCAACGTCCACGTTATCGACGGACCCTCAGAGCGTGGCGGCTCGCGACAGACGGCACCGAATTAGCGACCGTTTCAAGATTTTACAAAGCATGGTCCCTGGTGGTGCGAAGATGGACACTGTATCTATGCTTGACGAAGCCATTAGCTACGTCAAGTTCTTGAAGGCTCAGATCTGGTATCACCAAAACATGCTTCTCTTCATAAACGACCACGAAACTACATCATCTTGTACTTACTCTCCCGGCGCTGGAGAATTTGGACCGAAACTCTTTGGTTATGATGACGATTATGCCCCTATAATGGACACATATTCACAAGGCGTGCCACTTACGGTTGCGGACTCGAAGTATACGCCGTGGTTTGGTTCGGTTGATGATGAGCAAGAACGTGACTCGTCCTAGTCGTTGCCATATATGCAACATTATGTGATTTACATATCCAGAATCTACCGTCTTCCTTATTCTCGCAATACTTAGTAACTATAGTTTAAGGATTATATTATATGCGTCTACTATATATATCTGAGTGTATCTAATTTAGAGATTGTAATATACATGAGTATGAGACTAATTAACCTATAGTATTTGTATTGACGTATGGATAATCACTTGGAAACACGAAAAAGAGAGTATACAATACTGTATATTAATTATGGACTTTAAAAAAAAATCAGCATTTTCTAGACAACTTTTTCATTATCTTCACACAAAAAATAGATAAACATGGATTACCAAAAAAAAGAAAAAAGATAAACAGGCGTTTTAATGTAAATTTGGGAAACAGCACGTCGTTTTCATGATGCGAAGACGTCACGTATTTCAAATACAGGCGTGCCACACGACACGCATTACGAGGGCACTGCAATTGTATAATCGGAGAAACAGAGGAATTCGCCGATCAACGAGAGAAGATGGAAGTGCAAATTGAAGAATCTGGTAAAAATCAAACCTCTCCGGAATCAATTGAAGCAGACAAAGCGAAGCAGATAGTGGTGCTTCTGATTGGTCCACCAGGAAGCGGCAAATCGACGTTTTGTGACACCGCAATGCGTTCCTCTCACCGCCCTTGGTCTCGTATCTGCCAGGTCTCTCTTTTTTATCGATTGTTTTATATTGCACATAAGCTGACTGATGAAATTCTTCAACGAGACTAAGTATTTACAAAACTTATGTAAGAAATATCTGTCTTGGTTGCTATCAATGTAAGAATTTTGTGTTGGCTTAGATTTCATTTGTTTAACTTATTTCAGGACATTGTTAACAATGGCAAAGCTGGAACAAAGGCTCAGTGTTTAAAGATGGCTACAGATTCTCTTAGGGAAGGCAAGAGCGTCTTTATAGACAGATGCAATCTTGACAGGGAGCAACGTTCAGAGTTTATTAAGCTTGGTGGTCCTGAGTTCGAAGTTCATGCAGTGGTTCTGGAGCTTCCTGCTCAGGTTTGTATATCTAGATCAGTTAAAAGAACTGGTCATGAAGGAAATCTACAAGGTGGAAGAGCTGCAGCTGTTGTGAATAAGATGCTTCAGAGTAAGGAACTTCCCAAAGTGAATGAAGGGTTTTCTCGGATTATGTTTTGTTACAGTGACGCTGATGTTGATAATGCTGTTAACATGTATAACAAGCTTGGTCCAATGGATACCCTTCCTTCTGGCTGTTTTGGCGAAAAAAAATTAGATACTAAAAGCCAACCCGGTATAATGAAGTTCTTTAAGAAAGTCAGTGCTCTGCCTGCTTCATCTTCTAATGAAGCTACTAACACAACTCGGAAAGCTGATGAAATGACAGCAAATGTCCGAGTTTCGCCAGTCAAGCTTGGTTCTGCTGATATTGTACCTACACTGGCATTCCCATCAATTTCGACTGCGGATTTTCAGTTTGATCTTGAAAAGGCTTCTGATATCATTGTGGAGAAAGCAGAGGAGTTCTTGTCTAAACTTGGGACTGCGCGTCTCGTCTTGGTGGACTTGAGCCGCGGGTCAAAGATTCTATCTCTGGTCAAGGCTAAGGCTTCTCAGAAGAACATTGATTCAGCGAAATTCTTCACATTTGTTGGGGACATAACTAAGCTTCGTTCTGAAGGTGGTCTACACTGTAATGTCATAGCTAATGCTACTAACTGGTAAGCTTCCATTATTTTCTTGATCTTCAGTATATACATCTTCACTGGATAGCTAATTTTGAAAGCTAAATGTGTAGGCGGCTTAAACCTGGAGGTGGAGGTGTGAATGCAGCAATATTCAAAGCTGCTGGTCCAGATCTTGAGACTGCGACAAGAGTACGAGCAAACACTCTTCTTCCTGGAAAAGCCGTGGTAGTTCCTCTTCCTTCTACTTGTCCATTACACAATGCAGAAGGAATTACACATGTCATACATGTTCTAGGACCAAACATGAACCCAAACCGACCAGACAACCTTAACAACGACTACACCAAGGGGTGCAAAACTCTCCGGGAAGCTTACACATCTCTATTTGAAGGTTTTCTATCAGTAGTACAGGATCAATCGAAGTTGCCCAAACGAAGCAGTCAAACAGCTGTGTCAGATTCTGGTGAGGATATTAAGGAAGACTCTGAGAGAAACAAAAAGTACAAAGGATCACAAGATAAGGCCGTAACTAATAATTTGGAATCAGAGTCTCTGGAGGACACAAGAGGCAGTGGAAAGAAGATGAGTAAAGGATGGAACACATGGGCATTGGCTCTCCACAGCATCGCGATGCACCCAGAGAGACACGAGAATGTCGTGCTTGAATATTTAGACAACATCGTTGTCATAAACGACCAGTACCCAAAGGTAAAAAAGTCTTGATGCTGATTTATAAATATAGTATCTTTCTTCATGTGACAAATGACAAATAGGATTTTTCAACTGAGTTTAGGCGCGGAAACACGTGCTAGTACTGGCGAGACAGGAGAGTCTAGATGGGCTAGAAGATGTTCGCAAAGAGAATCTTCAACTTCTGCAGGAAATGCACAATGTTGGTCTGAAATGGGTTGATAGATTCCAGAACGAGGATGCATCTCTTATCTTCCGCCTTGGATATCACTCGGTACTTAAGTCATCCTTTACATTCAAAGCACTGCTGAATTTTCTGTTTCCCCTGAGTGTAGACTTCAGATTTGCACTTTCTGTTCGGTCGTTTTAGAGGTTAAACCTAAGAGTTCATTAGCAAAATCATTGAAATTGATATGTTTAACATACATTGAGTTTTTCTCTTTCAGGTTCCCTCGATGCGACAACTACACTTACACGTTATAAGCCAAGACTTTAATTCAGATAGTTTGAAGAACAAGAAACACTGGAACTCTTTCACGACCTCGTTCTTCCGTGACTCAGTTGATGTACTTGAAGAGGTCAACAGCCAAGGCAAGGCCAATGTGGCGAGCGAAGATCTGTTGAAAGGTGAGCTGCGTTGCAATCGGTGTAGAAGCGCACACCCAAATATTCCAAAACTTAAATCACATGTCAGAAGCTGCCATTCTCAATTTCCAGACCATTTACTCCAAAACAATCGCCTTGTGGCTAGAGCAGAGACGTAGTAGTTATAACGACCGGTTCTATTTCGGTTAGGATTTTTTTTTCTTTGTTATCTAATTGTTACGGGTAATATATATTGTGATTTTGGTTCAGATTCAGTCTCTGTAAAAATTCATCTCTGTTCTTAGGTTTTCATCTTCTTCTGGTTATTAAGTTTTTGATTTTGTTCTTGAGTTATAAACTTAAATGGCAAGAAAACAAGACAGATAAAAAGAAAAAAAAGTCAAATAAATTTTAACCCAATTGAGATGTAAGATGGTTTAAAAATGTTTGATTTAGGTTGAATCAATTGATTTTTTTCGGACTTTACATATAAGAAAAAGCACAAATATTGAAGAATATTAGGGAAAAAGGGAATTGTATTACACCATCAATGGTAATGGTACAGTACAACTAACTGGAAAGTATCAAAAGCAATTAAAACCAACGGTCGAAAATTCGAAAATTCGAACAGAAAACAATCTAATTCAATTGCAAAGAAACGAGAGATGCTTGAGTCACACTCAAGATTCTTTTCTCTTGCTTCTACTGAGGATTGGGAGGACGACCATTAGCAGCTGAGACGCGAGATCCCCACTCAAGCAACTCTTTGCTTGTATCATCTTTGTGAACAATCACTTCAATGAAACAAAGACTATCTTTCTTCTCCGTTGTCGCAGTCTTAATCGCTTCCACTAACTCCTCCTCGTATCTCACCTGCCAAACACAATGTTACTTCAACACCAAATTCATACGTTAGTTACTAGTTGTAATCATTAATTACCTTTGTGGTCCAGCATTTTCCTTCACCGTTATGAATAGCATCGACAAGACCAGTGTAGTTCCAGTTCTTGATAACATTGTAAGGACCATCATGAATCTCAACTTCAATGGTGTAGCCACCGTTGTTGATCAAGAAGATGATCGCCTTCTGTCCGTTACGAATCATCGTGGATATGTCCTGAGCAGTCACTTGGAAACTCCCATCTCCAATGAAAGACAACACTCTCTTCTCCGGGGTTGCTTGGGCGTATCCTAGAGTCGCACCAACAGACCAACCAATGGATCCATACTGCATCTGAAACTCGTACCTACAATATAGAGAACAACTTTTCTCAAAACTTGTGTTTGTTTCGCTATTGTCACAATGTTAGAAATGTCAAAGATTCAGTTTCTTTGTTAGACACGTACCCACATCCTTTAGGCAGCTTTAGCTTCTGACAATTGAACCAAGAATCACCAGTTTCAGCAATCACAGCGGTTTCACTAGAGAGCATCTTCTGAATGTGTTGGAACATTGCGTTGACCCTCAATGGCTCTCCTGGTTTGCATTTCAATGGCTTACCTTCAGGTACAAAGATCCTCTCATAGTTCTCATAAGCTGTCTCGTTACGCTTAACCCTCTTAGCCAACTCCCTGAAGAAATCGCTCATCAGAACGCAACCAAACGTTGGACCATTAGCCACAACGACTCGATCAGGATGCACAATTATTGCTTTTTCTTTCTTGAGGAGAAGAGAGTAACCTACGGAGCTGTAGTCGTTGAAGATTGGACCTGCGAAGATGTAAGCATCCGCAGATTCGACAATCTCAGAGCAGAAAGGTGTGCTTACTGCTCCCCAGTAAGTGCCAATGAAATGAGGATGGTTCTCTGGTACAAGGCCTTTTGTAGAAGGCATCACTGCGAGAGGGTAGCCTGAAGCATCAGCTAGCTCCAAAAAGGCCTCACTTGCTTTAGCCACACGCAACTTTGGGCCACCAACCATAACTGGCTTCACTGCCTTGTTCAGAAACTCCAATGTTGCTTCCACCGCAGCTTCTAAACCCATCGTGTTGCTCATCCTAAGAAACAATACATACAATAGTGAGAAATCTAAAACAAACGTTGATTCGATGAGTCTGTTTAGAGTAATGATTACCTAGGAGTTAGGTCAAAAGGGACAGGATCACGAGCAAACGTAGGATGAGGAGTTGCAGCTAAGTTGCAACTGATGCTAATGTACACAGGCTTGCTCTCTTTCAAAGCTGTTGCTATCGCCTTGTCGATCTGTTCATGAGCATCCTCCAAATTGTTCACCACAGCCTGAAAACAAACACATAGTTAAAATCTAAGCAAAGGAGATATATATGTGATGATCAAGACTAGTTGATATTGAAATGTGTTAATACCTGGTAGCAAGTAACAGTTTGGAAACACCTAAGCTCTTGGCTAAAGTCAGGTAAACCGATGGTGTGATGAAGAATCCGGTTAGTGCCAAAATCGTTGGAGTTAGGACCTCCAACGATACATATAACTGGTAGGTTCTCACTGTACGCACCAGCGATAGC
>Ga0041059_1001973_pt1 | contig 15769 bp, 7 predicted proteins | sample AraColnosormetaG_FD_56232 | JGI IMG/M metagenome (GOLD analysis project Ga0041059, IMG submission 56232) | Arabidopsis roots microbial communities from North Carolina, USA - Col MF nosort | ecosystem: Host-associated > Plants > Roots > Unclassified | place: USA: North Carolina | collected 2013-09-02
TTTCGTTTTTTTTTTTTTTATTGGAGATTGTTTTAAGGCTTTCGAAAGTTTAATCCTCTCTGTTTCTAGGACCAGTAATTTAGCTATGGATTGTCTTGTCGAATTGGGTAGTTAAAATATCTGTTTTTTGCTTTTACATCGTCGGCTACTTTACTGGTTTTTGGGGGACTTCGTTGGATCTTTCACCTTTCTTTATAGAAAGAAAACAGCTTTTCGCGTTTATTGCGCGTACAGTGATGTTTGCTTTTCTGTGGATGAATCCGAAATTCGCTTCTCTGTGAAAGTAAATCTTACTGTTCTGGATATTATCTTGGATCCTAGTCTCTCTCTATCGCTTATGTTTGAGTTCACAAGTCTCTCAAGGTTTTAACAAGTATTTTAATTTGGTAGCTGAGTTTGATTGTCGGAAAATATGGCTCAAAGAAGGGAACCTGATCCGCCTCCACCGCAGAGGCGGATTCTGCGGACTCAGACTGTTGGTAGTCTCGGAGAGGCTATGCTTGATAGTGAAGTTGTTCCCTCTTCTTTAGTTGAGATTGCTCCGATTCTACGTGTGGCTAATGAAGTTGAAGCTAGTAATCCACGAGTTGCTTACCTATGTGAGTTGTAACAATTTCATTAACTTGATTGTGAATCATAAAATAACTTCTTTTCTCAGCTTAAATTAGCTTTGAATAACAAAATTACCAGGTCGTTTCTACGCATTTGAGAAGGCGCATAGGCTTGATCCAACTTCAAGTGGTCGTGGTGTTCGCCAGTTTAAGACCGCGCTTCTTCAACGATTAGAAAGGGTAAATATGAATGTATACACTTTATTGATTTGACTAACATGTTGTGTTTAAGTGTTGAACTCATGCCGTTTACGTTTCTGATTACTTCTTCAGGAGAATGAAACAACTTTGGCAGGAAGGCAAAAGAGTGATGCACGTGAAATGCAGAGTTTCTATCAACACTACTACAAGAAATACATCCAAGCTTTGCTGAATGCTGCGGATAAAGCTGACCGGTTTGTGTTTCACTAAATGTTTTCCTTCAAATGTGCTGTTTTTTTTCTTGCAACTTGACCTCTTACTGTGTTTTCCACTCATTTACAATATTTTACCTTTAGTGCTCAACTTACAAAGGCCTATCAAACTGCTGCCGTTCTCTTTGAAGTCTTGAAGGCTGTTAATCAAACAGAAGATGTGGAAGTGGCTGATGAGGTGAACCTCATAGTAGATATTGATCTTATAGTCTCATTCTTGTGCGAGTCGTTACAAATGCTTTGGCCAAACATCTTGAAACTCTCATGATCTAGTTAACCAAAATTGTTTCTGATCATCCTCTCTTTTGCTGTAGATTTTGGAAACGCACAATAAGGTGGAAGAGAAGACCCAGATTTACGTGCCTTACAATATACTTCCCCTTGACCCTGATAGTCAGAATCAGGCAATAATGAGATTGCCTGAGGTTATCCAGATTCTCAGCTTGTCTTCTATTTTTCTGTTTTATTGTCTTTCAGTCCACATAATATGTTTGAATACTGTTCTGTAGATACAAGCTGCTGTAGCCGCTCTTAGAAATACAAGGGGATTACCATGGACAGCAGGTCACAAGAAGAAACTCGATGAAGACATTCTAGACTGGCTTCAGTCTATGTTTGGTTTTCAGGTGATGTAGCAAATATCCTGTTTTGATTATTTGACTTAAAGAGTTTTTGTCTGTACTGAATGTTATTCAACCTTTGAATTTCAGAAAGATAATGTTTTGAATCAAAGAGAGCACTTGATCTTGTTACTTGCTAATGTCCACATCCGACAATTTCCAAAACCTGACCAACAACCAAAGGTATGTATTTTGTTGGACTTGAATGTGATGATTTCTTTCTTTTTTCTCTCTCTGCCTAGGCAGTTGTACTTGTGCTAAGGGATTGTGTACAATATCTTCTCTAGTTGGATGATCGTGCCTTGACCATAGTGATGAAGAAACTTTTCAGAAACTACAAAAAGTGGTGCAAATACTTGGGTCGGAAAAGCAGCCTTTGGTGAGGGCTCTTTATTGTAATGCCTCAAAGAGTTTTCATATTTTTTTTGTATCTTAACCAAAATAAAAGAAAGATTTGAGTTCTTATGCATGATACTAAATGCCTCATACTTCCTGTCTACTTATCCTCTTGTTGGCATTTGAAGGTTGCCTACTATTCAGCAAGAGGTACAGCAGCGTAAACTGCTCTACATGGGACTTTATCTATTAATATGGGGAGAAGCTGCAAACCTGAGATTCATGCCAGAATGCCTCTGTTATATATATCACCATGTATGGATTCACTTTAGTCAGTGCGATTTCTGATTATATCTCTGTGAAGAATAACATTTTCCTAGCTGTATAAGTTTGATTATGATTTTCCGTATCTGTCAGATGGCTTTCGAGCTTTATGGTATGTTGGCCGGTAGTGTTAGTCCCATGACAGGGGAGCATGTAAAGCCAGCGTATGGTGGTGAAGATGAAGCTTTCCTGCAGAAAGTTGTGACTCCTATATACCAGACAATATCAAAGGTTACTTGCTTCAGTTATTCTAGTCGTGGACATCTTTTCTTCTCGTGCCTATTATTTTTTCTCAATCTAGTTTTTTGTGCATTACAGGAAGCAAAGAGAAGTAGAGGAGGAAAGTCAAAGCATTCTGTGTGGAGAAACTATGATGACTTGAATGAATATTTTTGGTAAATGCAGATGATCATCTTATAACCTTTTTGGAATGTCACTCTATCCTTCGGAATTCTGGGTGGTCTAAATTCCTTGTCCCTGCAATTTTGCAGGTCAATTCGATGTTTTCGCTTAGGGTGGCCAATGCGGGCTGATGCTGATTTCTTTTGTCAGACAGCTGAAGAACTTCGACTTGAGAGAAGTGAGGTATGAGTAATAGAGACAAAATAATGGGCCGTATAAGAAGTTTTCTGCTTATGTTAGCAAATCTTGCATTAATTAGTCTTATGGATTATAAACTTGTAATCTTATCATGTTCATTATAAATCTCGCTGTATCAGGTTAGACTGATCCTCCTGTCTTATAGAGTTATTTTAACCTGTACATTTTCTTTTTATGTCATTTGCCTCAAGTTTTCTGTATCTTTAATTTCTTGATTCATGTTCATAATGCTGCAGATAAAATCAAACAGTGGAGATCGGTGGATGGGCAAAGTCAATTTTGTGGAGATACGCTCGTTCTGGCATATATTTAGAAGTTTTGATAGATTGTGGAGCTTTTATATCCTGTGTTTGCAGGTACCAATATCTTTTAGTTAGTACATTTGTCTTTCAAATTTGTATTTCCTTTTTGTTATTTAATGTATTATTCTTCTTTAGGCAATGATTGTTATTGCATGGAATGGATCCGGAGAGTTAAGCGCCATTTTTCAGGGTGATGTCTTCCTAAAGGTTTTGAGCGTCTTCATTACAGCAGCTATACTAAAGCTTGCACAAGGTAATGATGCATAGTATAGCTGTTTAGCATCCTCCGTTATGAGTGGGCAATAGTTGATTTAGTGTCCTCTTGAATATGATGTTTTCCTACCAATTATTGGTTTGACCTTTGCGATCTTCTGGTTTCATGACAATTTTCCTTACATTTTCTGACTGTTTGTCATAATATTTCAGCTGTCCTTGACATAGCCCTCAGCTGGAAGGCAAGACATAGTATGTCACTCTATGTGAAACTCAGATACGTCATGAAGGTAGGTGCGGCTGCAGTATGGGTTGTAGTCATGGCAGTTACTTATGCGTACAGCTGGAAAAACGCCTCCGGTTTTTCTCAGACCATAAAGAATTGGTTTGGGGGACACAGCCATAATTCACCTTCTCTTTTCATAGTGGCAATTCTTATCTACTTATCCCCGAACATGCTTTCTGCGTTGCTGTTTTTGTTTCCATTCATTCGGCGCTATCTTGAAAGGTCTGACTATAAGATAATGATGCTGATGATGTGGTGGTCTCAGGTAGTTTATTCATGTGCTTATATCTTGAAAAATGCTAGTCCATGAATGTTAAAGTGAAAAGATGGTCTTATCATGGTTCTTTGTGATACAGCCTCGTCTGTATATAGGAAGGGGTATGCATGAGAGCGCTTTGTCACTTTTCAAGTAAGGACCCTAAAACTTATAGGTTCGAATGTAGGTTGTTTTTTTCAGCACTGCTTAACGATGATGCACAAAATGACTTCTAGGTACACAATGTTTTGGATCGTTCTGCTGATTTCAAAGCTGGCATTCAGTTATTACGCTGAGGTATCACATTTACTTGTATTCCTAATTACACAAGTCTAGCATGAGCAATATGCAAGAAACTTTTTACTTGGAAGTTGCAAACGTTTTCTCCACTAAGATTTTAATGATACTCATATCAGTTTTATGAATGTAAAGTTCTCATACTTTCCATCTTCGATGCAGATTAAGCCCCTTGTTGGTCCAACCAAAGATATAATGCGAATCCATATATCCGTCTACAGCTGGCATGAGTTTTTCCCTCACGGTAATGGATAACATAATTTCAGGTTTTGCTTATTGCATTCTGCTGTTTTATTAAATAACTCTGCCATTGTTTCTTTGGTTTTTGCAGCCAAGAATAATTTAGGAGTCGTCATCGCGCTCTGGTCACCAGTTATTCTCGTGAGTTTGCACATACTGTTCATTTCCATATCTTCCTTTGTTTTTATGGTTTCCCCTGTGGTATGCTAATTTCTATATGCAGGTTTATTTCATGGACACTCAAATATGGTATGCTATAGTTTCAACTCTGGTCGGAGGTTTAAATGGAGCTTTCCGCCGTCTTGGAGAGGTTTATTGTTGTCTTCCTTTTCCATCAGAAGCAAATATGATTACTTTTACATTACGGAGTGGCATACACTCACTTCTTTAGTTTCCAAGTGGATAGTTTCTTAAAAGAACTTTGTTTCACTTCAGATCCGAACACTTGGAATGTTGAGGTCGAGATTTCAGTCCATACCAGGGGCCTTTAATGATTGCTTGGTACCACAAGATAACAGCGATGATACAAAGAAAAAGAGATTTAGGGCGACCTTCTCTCGCAAGTTTGATCAGGTCTGGTTACTCCTGTTTAAGCTAAAGAGCTATTTCCACTATCCTTTTTCTTTATTAGAACTCTATTCAAGGTTCTGTTCTGCTCTTTTTTGTAAATCCAGCTCCCATCTAGTAAAGACAAGGAAGCAGCGCGGTTTGCTCAGATGTGGAACAAAATAATCAGTAGTTTCCGAGAAGAGGACTTGATTAGTGATAGGTTTGCCCTGGCTTTGAATCTTTCATCCTTATCCCTCTCTGAAAATGAGAGCTAGGTCCTTTTTCAAACTTTTATAGAAAGAAGAGTAGTTACAGGTTCTTAAATGAGAAAGCCAAAGAGGAGATTTCAGAGGGAGTAAGAGGAGATAACAGCGACCAAATGTTGATTTGAGTGACACCGACAACCATCATGCCGTAGAAGGTGAGGAACATGAACACCAGTTACATTATAAACTTTCCTGTGTTACAAACTTATATATTTGATGAGAGAAGGAATTAGATTCATGAAAATATTAATCATTTTAAGGTTAGTAGTACTTATTGGCTGTTCTTGCAAAACCAATGGTAAAGTATGTGATGAAACCATTAGAACTTTTTGATTCAAGCATCTGAGTGTTCTATCAGAGGGTTAGAGCCAATCTAAGTTAAGAACTATATTTGGGGTCTCATCACATTACCATTGGTTTCAAAAGAACAGTGAGAAGTCCTATTCACCGTATACAGATTGGTCTTTTCAGGAATCTAACTCACTCTCTGATCAACTATCTAGCCTTGAAATACAGGCATGTTTTTCTGTACCTGGTGTTCATGTTGGTCTCACCCAAATCAGCACTTGGCCGCTCTTATCTTCTCTTCCTTTTACTCTCTCTAAAATCACCTCTCCGGCTTCCTCGTCCAAATACCTATAACTACTCTACTTTCTATTCACGTTTGTAAAAGTAGCTACAAAATTAGTAATAAGAGTTCTGTGTTAATGTTGGTTTGTGTACAGGGAAATGGAACTATTGCTTGTGCCATATTGGTCTGACCCTGATTTGGATCTTATCCGGTGGCCACCTTTTCTATTGGCTAGTAAGGTGAAAATTAATCTTGTGACTTATATCTAGTTACATTTTCCGTTTTTGTATTCGATTTTTTGACATATTCATGATTAAATGTCATAGATCCCAATAGCTTTGGATATGGCTAAAGACAGCAATGGAAAAGACCGTGAACTGAAAAAGAGATTAGCTGTTGACAGCTACATGACTTGTGCAGTTAGAGAGTGCTATGCCTCTTTTAAGAATCTCATCAATTATTTGGTGGTCGGAGAACGAGAAGGACAGTAAGTTTTTAAAATCCCTTGCCTGTGTTCCACCCCAGGATATATACATTACCCTTTTCTAACTTACATGTTTTTCTACAGGGTCATAAACGACATTTTCTCCAAGATTGATGAACATATTGAGAAGGAAACGCTGATAACAGAATTGAACCTGAGTGCTCTTCCTGATCTGTATGGCCAGTTCGTTCGGCTAATCGAATATTTGGTACTTACTGTAGCATTACCATGATGAATTTCTCTGCTAAGTTTAGCATGAATTTAAGGAAATAACTGAGGTTGGTCTACTTGCAACAGCTAGAAAACAGGGAGGAGGACAAGGATCAAATTGTAATTGTCTTGCTGAACATGTTAGAATTGGTGACTAGAGACATCATGGAAGAAGAAGTCCCAAGGTAAGACCATTTCTATGAGCCGTCTTCTAAGTGATCGATCATTTTGGTTTGAAGCACTCTGATTTAGAGTCTCCATTCCATAGCTTACTAGAGACTGCCCACAATGGATCTTATGTCAAGTATGACGTCATGACCCCTCTTCATCAACAGCGCAAATATTTCAGTCAACTTCGATTCCCAGTTTATTCTCAAACGGAAGCTTGGAAAGAAAAAGCAAGTCTCTTCCTCTTAAAGTTATTCTTCTCTCATTATTGTTTCCACCACAGTGGTGCATTTGATCTCTTTGGCATGAGGGATGTCTAAGTGGTTTGTCTGCTTTCCTCTGTTTTTGTTCTTTTGCAGATTAAGAGGCTTCATCTTTTGCTTACTGTCAAGGAGTCAGCTATGGATGTTCCATCCAACTTGGAAGCTCGAAGGCGTCTTACTTTCTTTTCAAATTCACTATTCATGGACATGCCTCCTGCACCCAAGATCCGCAACATGCTTTCCTTCTCGTAGGTTCCAGTCACGATGGACATCTTCTCGTAGGCTTACTATATCTTAACATCTTCCATTTTGTTTTTTCATAGGGTCCTTACACCATACTTTTCAGAGGATGTTCTTTTCTCCATATTTGGCTTAGAACAGCAAAATGAAGATGGAGTTTCTATACTCTTTTACTTGCAGAAGATCTTCCCAGGTTTCACTTTTCCATCTGTTTTAATTTTTTCATATGGTACTGTTACTTTGTTTGAGCTATCAGCTGAGTCCATGGCTTACATCAGATGAATGGACAAACTTTCTGGAACGAGTTAAATGTGGCAACGAAGAAGAACTAAGAGCAAGAGAGGATTTGGAAGAGGAGCTTCGTCTTTGGGCATCTTACAGAGGCCAAACTCTGACTAAAACTGGTAGACTTTAGTCTCCTCTCTTAATCGGTTGAATTCTGCTTCATTTTTCTAACCTGACGAATTTATCTTTTGATAAACTTGTTGTGCCTGATTTCTGATCTGTTTCAACTAGTGCGAGGAATGATGTATTACCGAAAGGCTTTGGAACTTCAGGCCTTCCTTGATATGGCAAAGGATGAAGGTGCTTGAAGAATCTTCTCTGTGATTCTTTTCGATTCTTAAAAAGTATGAAAGCATTCCTTAAACTACCTTGTTTTTGTTCTAGAATTATTAAAAGGCTACAAGGCTCTCGAGTTAACCAGTGAAGAAGCATCAAAGAGCGGAGGGTCACTTTGGGCGCAGTGTCAAGCACTTGCAGATATGAAGTTCACCTTTGTGGTTTCTTGTCAACAATACAGTATTCATAAGAGATCTGGCGACCAACGTGCTAAAGACATATTGAGACTTATGACGACGTAATATCTTCATTCTTTCATCCTTTATCTTTCCAGTTGGTTTGTTATTTAGTTCTTAGCCTCATTAGTTAAGCTTGCTATTTCCTCATGGCAGGTATCCGTCTATTCGTGTCGCCTATATCGATGAGGTAGAGCAAACACATAAAGAAAGTTATAAGGGGACAGAGGAGAAAATTTATTACTCAGCGCTTGTAAAAGCTGCTCCACAGACCAAACCAATGGATTCTTCTGAATCTGTTCAAACACTAGATCAGGTATAAGTTGAGAAAACTAAGTAAAATACTTAACATTTTGGTGCTCCTTTTTTTCCCAAAATACGAGGATGAGTTTAATCCTATGCAGTGAGGTCAGAGGATATAGATGCTGCTGTTCAAGAGAGACTGAGTTATATTTATTTTCTGTCAGCTCATTTATCGGATTAAGCTTCCGGGACCAGCTATACTAGGAGAGGGAAAGCCGGAAAATCAGAACCATGCTATCATATTTACCCGTGGAGAAGGGTTGCAGACGATAGACATGAATCAGGTGCGATGCGTAGTTTTCTTTTGTCTAACATGTGTCGCTAATGAATCACATATAATATGCTTAAAATTGTTCAAAGAATAATCACCGCAGGAGACTCTTAACCTCTAAATATTTGACCTTAGGACAACTACATGGAGGAAGCTTTCAAAATGAGGAACTTGCTGCAAGAGTTTCTTGAAAAGCATGGAGGCGTAAGATGTCCTACGATTCTTGGTCTTAGAGAGCATATTTTCACTGGAAGGTACTAACAGAATGATCCTATTTCTGTCTTCTAGATTTTTAGTTTCTGTGTGCATACTGATCTCCTATGTTTGTGGTTTCTTGTGAAGTGTGTCTTCTCTTGCATGGTTTATGTCAAATCAAGAGAACAGTTTTGTAACGATTGGGCAAAGAGTGCTAGCTAGTCCCTTGAAGTAAGTTTCTTCCCTGTTCTGAAATCTTGTCAGGGTATTGTAGTTGTCAAAATTGATGTGCTCTTTCTGTTGCTGCTCCAGAGTACGATTCCATTACGGACATCCAGATATTTTTGATCGTCTGTTTCACCTTACCAGAGGTGGTATCTGCAAAGCTTCTAAAGTCATCAATCTTAGTGAAGACATATTTGCAGGCACTAGCTTGATCTCATATTCTTTGGTGGTACACATATGATCTACTTCATTTTTTACATTTTTTCTCATACCTTTTTACTGGTTTCAGGTTTTAATTCTACTCTGCGTGAAGGAAATGTGACTCATCATGAATATATACAAGTTGGTAAAGGGAGAGATGTGGGCCTCAACCAGATCTCAATGTTTGAGGCAAAAATCGCCAATGGAAATGGCGAGCAAACTTTGAGTCGCGACCTTTATAGGCTAGGACACCGATTTGATTTCTTCCGGATGCTGTCTTGTTATTTCACCACAATTGGGTTCTACTTCAGTACCATGGTAGGTTGAGATTCTCCCTTTTTATCTCTCAATCACTAGATATATACATGGCAGGTTTGTTTTTCTTTCTCAAGACTGAAGCCATTATCTGTGTGTTTTGACAGTTAACCGTGCTTACGGTGTATGTGTTTCTTTATGGACGGTTATATCTAGTACTTAGTGGGCTTGAAGAAGGATTGAGTAGCCAACGAGCTTTCCGTAACAATAAGCCTCTTGAGGCAGCTCTTGCTTCTCAATCATTTGTGCAGATTGGTTTTTTAATGGCTTTGCCTATGATGATGGAGATTGGACTTGAGAGGGGGTTCCACAATGCATTGATTGAGTTTGTGCTGATGCAGTTACAACTTGCTTCCGTCTTTTTCACGTTTCAGCTCGGGACAAAAACACATTACTACGGAAGGACATTGTTTCATGGAGGCGCAGAGTATAGAGGAACTGGTCGAGGGTTTGTGGTCTTCCACGCGAAATTTGCTGAGAACTATAGGTTCTATTCCCGTAGTCACTTTGTGAAGGGCATTGAACTTATGATTCTTCTACTGGTATATCAGATCTTTGGTCAATCATATAGGGGTGTGGTTACTTATATTCTGATCACTGTTTCGATATGGTTCATGGTGGTGACATGGCTCTTTGCTCCTTTCCTTTTCAATCCGTCTGGTTTTGAGTGGCAAAAGATTGTTGATGACTGGACAGACTGGAACAAATGGATTTATAACCGAGGAGGAATTGGTGTCCCTCCTGAGAAGAGTTGGGAATCTTGGTGGGAGAAAGAGTTAGAACATCTTAGACATTCAGGGGTTCGTGGTATCACCCTTGAGATCTTTTTGGCCTTGCGCTTCTTCATCTTTCAATATGGACTTGTGTATCATCTCAGTACCTTCAAAGGAAAAAATCAGAGCTTTTGGGTAAGCTAACCTTATAACTACTTCCCTGTGAATGGTGAAACTCTTGATTATTGAACGATAATGACTCTGTTTTCAGGTTTATGGAGCGTCATGGTTTGTGATCTTATTCATTCTACTGATTGTGAAGGTATGAATCTTTAAGCACATTCACATTTCAATTTCTTGCCAAATCTTAACATTGTGTTGCTTTCTTCTATGTAACGATCATTGCAGGGTTTGGGCGTTGGAAGGCGAAGATTCAGCACGAATTTCCAGCTTCTATTCAGAATCATAAAGGGTCTTGTGTTCCTCACATTTGTGGCAATTCTCATAACTTTCCTCGCACTTCCTCTGATAACAATCAAAGACTTATTCATCTGCATGCTTGCCTTCATGCCAACTGGATGGGGAATGCTTCTCGTAAGTCTTTCTCCTCCATCAAACTCCTCTATTTGTATCTAAGATACCAGTTTTGTCTGGTTTTTGTGACAGTTGCTTTGTTTTGTCCTCCACGTCAGATTGCACAAGCGTGTAAGCCTCTGATCCAACAGCTAGGGATATGGTCATCAGTTAGGACGCTAGCTCGAGGCTACGAGATCGTGATGGGCTTGCTTCTGTTCACACCAGTTGCGTTTTTGGCCTGGTTTCCTTTTGTGTCTGAGTTCCAGACAAGAATGCTCTTTAACCAAGCCTTTAGTAGAGGTCTACAAATCTCTCGTATTCTTGGTGGTCAAAGAAAAGACCGGTCTTCAAAAAACAAGGAGTGACATGTACACATGTAAATGGCGTATGTGTAGATTTAATGGTTATCTGTTATTGTTTCCTTCCCAAGTAATCTATAGTTAGAAAGTTCCTGTAACTTTCATAGATATATGTTAATTATTTTCCATTTCCATAAGTTCGCGTCCATTATAATAGAAAGTGCATGAGACGTATCTTTTTCATATGGAAGACGAAAACATTGGTTCTCCATTCTAAAAGTCAAAAAGAAAATGTATATCACTTGAACTTTTCCACATAGGTCATGATAAAGACAGGACTAATCAATCATTCATTGTTGATAATGGTCTCAATTACCTGTTGCTAGTTATTTCTACATTTGTATAGTGCAATACTGTTTTTTTTTCCTCTTCCAAATAAAAACTACAGTACTAAAAGAAAGTTGGTAATCATAAAAGTTATAAAACTCAAATAAAAGCAATTACTCTGTTTCTTTTTCACTCTTATTTTATATGACTGAAATGAAATTGTCTATATGTTGTTTTTGTTTGTATGTTCATTGATATGTAAACATCAAATCTGCAAAAAACAACCGCAAGTTTGGATTTATACGATGAAGCGTTTATCTAGTGAGCGTCATCGCAGACGTCACAAGTTATGTGGTACAATTTTGCGTATGTTTGATGAATACGCATGCATGTGCAGACATCAAAATCCAATTCCTCATCTATATTTATATATATGTATATATATACATATGAAAGCACAGATATATCCACAAGGAGAGACACAGATTCTTGTATTGATACTCACTTCAGTGGAGCTAAGACAAGTAGAAAAAAAATGGCGCCACCGCATTTTCTACTGGTAACGTTTCCGGCGCAAGGTCACGTGAACCCATCTCTCCGTTTTGCTCGTCGGCTCATCAAAAGAACCGGCGCACGTGTCACTTTCGTCACTTGTGTCTCCGTCTTCCACAACTCCATGATCGCAAACCACAACAAAGTCGAAAATCTCTCTTTCCTTACTTTCTCCGACGGTTTCGACGATGGAGGCATTTCCACCTACGAAGACCGTCAGAAAAGGTCGGTGAATCTCAAGGTTAACGGCGATAAGGCACTATCGGATTTCATCGAAGCTACTAAGAATGGTGACTCTCCCGTGACTTGCTTGATCTACACGATTCTTCTCAATTGGGCTCCAAAAGTAGCACGTAGATTTCAACTTCCCTCCGCTCTTCTCTGGATCCAACCGGCTTTGGTTTTCAACATCTATTACACTCATTTCATGGGAAACAAGTCCGTTTTCGAGTTACCTAATCTGTCTTCTCTGGAAATCAGAGATCTTCCATCTTTCCTCACACCTTCCAACACAAACAAAGGCGCATACGATGCGTTTCAAGAAATGATGGAGTTTCTCATAAAAGAAACCAAACCGAAAATTCTCATCAACACTTTCGATTCGCTGGAACCAGAGGCCTTAACGGCTTTCCCGAATATCGATATGGTGGCGGTTGGTCCTTTACTTCCCACGGAGATTTTCTCAGGAAGCACCAACAAATCAGTTAAAGATCAAAGTAGTAGTTATACACTTTGGCTAGACTCGAAAACAGAGTCCTCTGTTATTTACGTTTCCTTTGGAACAATGGTTGAGTTGTCCAAGAAACAGATAGAGGAACTAGCGAGAGCACTCATAGAAGGGAAACGACCGTTTTTGTGGGTTATAACTGATAAATCCAACAGAGAAACGAAAACAGAAGGAGAAGAAGAGACAGAGATTGAGAAGATAGCTGGATTCAGACACGAGCTTGAAGAGGTTGGGATGATTGTGTCGTGGTGTTCGCAGATAGAGGTTTTAAGTCACCGAGCCGTAGGTTGTTTTGTGACTCATTGTGGGTGGAGCTCGACGCTGGAGAGTTTGGTTCTTGGCGTTCCGGTTGTGGCGTTTCCGATGTGGTCGGATCAACCGACGAACGCGAAGCTACTGGAAGAAAGTTGGAAGACTGGTGTGAGGGTAAGAGAGAACAAGGATGGTTTGGTGGAGAGAGGAGAGATCAGGAGGTGTTTGGAAGCCGTGATGGAGGAGAAGTCGGTGGAGTTGAGGGAAAACGCAAAGAAATGGAAGCGTTTAGCGATGGAAGCGGGTAGAGAAGGAGGATCTTCGGATAAGAACATGGAGGCTTTTGTGGAGGATATTTGTGGAGAATCTCTTATTCAAAACTTGTGTGAAGCAGAGGAGGTAAAAGTAAAGTAAATAAAGGACAAAAGAGTTGGTGTCTAGAAGTGGCGGAGTGTTATTTGCTAATACTGTCACTTTGTAATATCAAATTCAATTAAAACATAAAATTTACTCCATCTAGATAAATATGTTTTTTGAATAATGGTCAATTACAAAACATGTTTGATTGAATCACCTTTTTGAGACTCTCCAAGCAAGCGTGTTCGATCGATGGGCGTTTAGCCATTTTCTACCTCCGTTGTTCTTCCGATTAGGTTTCAGGCGAGCCCGTATTGTGATTGGGCCATCTCTTTTCGTTTTGTTTTCTTGTTGGGCTTTCGGCCCTATTGTAATTTTCTATTACAAAAATCAAAACCTTTTGACAGAAAAAAAACCACTCAGCCTTGCCAAATAGAAAGGTCCAAGATATTTAGAAATAATTATGACTAGAATTAGTCCTAAATGTATTTAGACGCTTAGACCATCCTTAATGGTTGGATCCAAACATAATTTATAATTTTAATATTGGAAAATCAAAAATTTAGACACTTTCAGTGTTTATTAGTTTTGAGACAGCCCAATGGTGGATCTAAAAATTGAGGATCTAAAATTTCAAATTTTGAAAAATGTGTATTCTTGAATAACTTGACATACACTCTAAAAAAACTCGAAATGTACACAAGCAATAAACTCAATAAAACACACAACACAACACAAGCATTTACTTGATCACAAACATAACAAGTTTAATTTAGGAAACAAGAAGGAATCCAATGAACCACTGAGTTGTTGCAGTCTTTATGATCCAAATAAATGTCTAAATATCCAAATTTGGATCAAGTCTATTGTTTTTTTTGGCAATTTTGATTTAATGTTTAGATCTTTTTGTGTTTGGCACCCTACTTAGACCTCCCTTATAAAGCAAAGTAAAAAGAATCAGATATTTTCAAAAACGTTACAGCATTTATATTATTATACAATATATTTATTTAGAAAAATAAAACATTTGATGCATTAGAAATAAAGCATAATAATAAAGATTTTATTTTATTTTGGTTAAAGTGTATAACTTTGTCTTGATCATAGTCCTTAAATTACATTTACAGAGAATGTGGGTCCGTTTTATTTATTTGAGGATTTTTACATTTACAAGTTCACTTCTTCTCTTTCTCCCCATCAACACCAACCATTATGCACTATGCCAGAGCCAGAGGCAGACATCTCTTCTTGGCTTTTAAGTTTTAACCAAAAAAGTAATAACTTAACTCAACCTTATAGTTATTACTATTAGACATCTTCCTCTTTCTTCTATCAATGCGTCCACATAATGTACTCGGTTATTATAGTCCAATTTTTTTTATTTTTTCTTAAAGTTTGTTTTGATCATATTCCTTAGTTTACATTTACGGTTTTGATAACGTGGTTCTCATATAATGACTTGAGGATTTTACTATTATATACCTAACAGGCTAACACATATTAGTGTATTACTCAGTTAATTTATGATAGCACATGTGATGTGGGGTCACAATCTCCACTGTTATAGTCATAGTGCATTACAGTTCATATCTTTCTCTATCTCCCCATCGACACCATCTTCTTCTTCATGCAGAGACATCTCTTTCTCGGCTTTTAACCCAAGATTCCATTACTCAACCCTTATAGAATCTGTGCCCTCTCTGCTTGTTTTGCATTTCAGTGAACAATAGAGGAAACTGAAAATGAATTATCATCCTCTTTCTCCCATGAAAATTTATTATACATCTTCCTCTTTCTCGTCTCATTACCTATATAAAACCTCTTCTAGATATCTAAAATCTAAACCTAAACTCAAACACAAACAACATACATAGTCATCGTGAAGAAGAGTGCTCTCTTGGAGTATATCATCGTGAGGACTCCTACTGACGTCTCCCAGAATATGACTTCGGAGACGGTCTACACTGTGCAGATGCCTCAGGATGGCGGAGGTGGAGCCAGCAGCTCCAAGTCAACCAAAAAATAGAAAACTAGCTACTGTATTAAGTATTATGTTATGTAATAAACTATGTCGTTTGACTCTCTTCGATCGGTTTGTTGTGTGACTTTTTTTTTCTGCTTTGTTAACTTATTGTGAGACTGTTTTCTAATTTAATATCTATTATGCTAAGTTATATATTCTTGTTTTTTTTTTTTNTNTTTNTAATATGTTTTTGTCTAGGAAGTGTGTTCTTGCCTTCAAGATGAGGTGGAGCATGAAGCGGTGACCACGGCTACGCGACACGGCGAACTCAAAACAATTTTCCTTTTTAGTTTCTTACACTTTTCTTTAAATTTTAAATCCCATAATTTGTTTGCTTGTTTCATTTCTCTCAGTGTTTTTAAATATTCAAGTTACTCTTTAAAGAAT
>Ga0041059_1001974_pt1 | contig 15765 bp, 15 predicted proteins | sample AraColnosormetaG_FD_56232 | JGI IMG/M metagenome (GOLD analysis project Ga0041059, IMG submission 56232) | Arabidopsis roots microbial communities from North Carolina, USA - Col MF nosort | ecosystem: Host-associated > Plants > Roots > Unclassified | place: USA: North Carolina | collected...
TTATAGTCCCGCGGTATACCATAGATTATAATTAATATATATATATATATATATTTATTTATATAGATATTTACACAATTCTTTTAAACAATAACAAAAAGAGGTTAAGGAGGAAAACTAGATTAACATAGAAAACACTTATTACCTGAAACTAGTAAAAAGAAAGAAAGTAATATCAATTGGCTTAAAAAAATAGTAGAGGATATGGGGCACAATAAACAAATTTATTTCATGTTTACGACAAATTTTATGTTTGTTTTTAATAAAAAACAAAAATTGCGGTATATTACGGGTTAAAATCTAATTTACGTTTAAAACGTAAGTAAACTCGATATCCAAACCCATAATTGACCCGACCCGAACTCCCAAAAGTGAAGCTCGAATCAAAACATACAAATAATTGGAAAACGTTTTTAAATCTTTAAATCAAAGCGGAGAAGTAAATAAAATTCTGAACGTTTTCTTGGTTGACTTTCTTGCTCTCGATGGGAAAGCTCCAACATGGATCTCATGAGTGCGAGTTGACCTCGCGGGGGATCGTCGCAAACGGGATCTGCAACATCTGCTTCAAAGATGAACCTGTTGAATTCGCCTGTGACCCTTGCAATTTCGATCTCTGCAAAGCTTGCTCAGATCTTCCCCAGAAAATGTCACACCATCTTCATCCGGAGCACCCTCTAGAATTTCGTATAGGCGAAGATGATCAGAAGACTAAACACATGGTGTGCGTCGTGTGCGGAAACATGTCTTCTGGAGCCAAATACTATTACGAGTGTAGCAAGTGTGAGATCTACCTCGATTTGGGCTGTGCACTTCAGAAGAACATAGCGACGAGTTGGGAAGCCAAAGAAATGCTCCATTACAGCCATGAACACTTACTTAAAAGGTGTAGGCCAGGACCAGATTCCAAAGACTCTTGCCTTCTCTGTGAGCAACCTCTCTCCTTCACTGCAATATGTTACGGTTGCGTTCATTGTTACTTGTTTTTTCACGAGCGTTGCCTTGATCTACCAACCGAGATTCAACATCCCGTGCATCCTATGCACCCTCTCAAACGCCTTAATTATATACAAACTTTTGACGGTGAGAAATCTTGTAATGCCTGTCACGGCCAATTTGTTGGTGTCCCATTTGGTTGCTTAGGATGTGGGTTTTACCTTCATCTGAGATGTGCAGATGCCTTGTTGCGGGGTTTGTTGTATAAGTCCCATGAACACAGGCTATTTTATGTAGAAAGTACTCGTCGTGTTGCTGATGAAAGAGTAAAACAACCATGTCTAATATGCAAGGAAACCGTGGTCTATGACAGATTCTATTATTTATGCGTGGAATGTGATTTGAAATGTCATACCAAGTGTCTTGAGATACCTGAATATGTGATCAAGAAATCCTATCACATCCATAAACTTAGATTTATAAGAGTCGGAGGGGAGGACGATTTTTTGGAGTATTGTGGTGTTTGTGAGACTATGGTAATTTCACGATATCCTGAATATTCCTGTGAAGAATGTGATTTTGTCGGCCACACTGAATGCATTCTACGCGAGGTAATTAATATTTTTATTACAGCTTTATTTTTTCTTATAATGATGACGATATCCGTTGACGAAAATGATATGAGCTAATACTCTTCTTACTCATTACCAACAGGAAGTGCCTTCCCCAATGTACTTGAAAGATTTGTACTCTTGCAGCAAAGGCAACACAAAATCCCAACATCTTGAAACCATTGAATTTGAAGATAGGTTACTGGTATGCCTTTTTATTATAATCAGTACACTAGTGAAACAATGTCTTCACCTAAAATTGTTTCAAATATATACTCCAGGTTAATAGCTTCAGTCATATTCATGTGATGAAACTAATCCACATGAGTGAGCTTGAGGAAGAAGGAAAGTGCAACATGTGTGGGACAAAAATACATGATAATCCTTGCAAATGTGAGACATGTAGCTTCCAATCACATGATTTTTGTGCAGAGCTTGGGCGACCATCAAAGCATCAGTTTCATTTAAACCATTCTTTGACCCTTCTACCAAATACCCCTAGATGGTTTAGAAGGAAGTGTGAGTCATGCAAAGACGATATAGGCGGGTTCAATCTCTTCTGTCGTATATGCAATTTCATCATCGACATCAACTGCGCTTTGAAAGATAAAAAAATGCATGGTGCATTACAAAGGGGTCAGAAAATCATTGGAACATGGTTAGGACTTTGCATACAAGACAAACATAGCTTGTTTCAAGTTATCGTTTCACGGTCATATCCTATCACTTGTTCTATTTGTGATGAGAAGTTTTGTGGAAAGGCTTTTTCATGTGTGACGTGTGAAGATATATATCACCCTATGTGTATCCAAGTTGGGAGGCGAATTCTAGTTGGTCATCCACTTCATGTTGATCACATGCTAGCAATTTCACTTAAAAGTGGATCCAAGTGCACGGCCTGCCAACTGAATATAACAAAATATGGCTATCATTGTACCATCTGCGAAATCAATTTCCATATTGAATGCATCAAAGCAGTGATAGTACCAAGAAAGATCAAGTCTCATAGTCACTATTTCTATAACTTTTGGAACAATGATTCGAGGGTGACTCGAGCTTGCGGTGTGTGCTCTAGACCATGTGGTGTGTCGTTCTACGGATGTATTGACTGTATGTTCAACGCCCATGTAGAGTGTATTGGGTTTCCAGCTAATGTGAGGAACCAACGGCATGTGCATACTCTCACACAAGTATACACTTCTCACAGGGAAAAATGGTCTGTCCGTGACAATTACATGGATCGTATATCTTACAAATGCTATCCTTGCGATAGGAATTTTCCCACTGAAAGGATAATGTCTAAGGTAAAGAGTTAACCGACTCTCATTTTTTTTATCAAAAATAATATTCGAATTTCATCATTTTTTTTCCCGATTCGTACAGGATGACCGTAGGGAAACAACAGAAGAGAAACAACAGAAAGACATCTATCTTATGCACCTTGAGCGTGATCTCATTGACCTTTTAGGTAGTGTTCTGCCTCCCTCTCTGAATTTAACCACAAGTTCCGTCGTATCATGTTATGCCTCAAAATCATCTCATTTTCTTCTTGTAGTGAGAACAGATGATGATGCATGTGGTCAAAGCCAGTGACGATTCCTCTTAGTTTGGTTCTGCCTCCCTTTATGAAACTGAATACGGAAAAATCCCTTATCTGAGGTTATGCCTCAATCTCTTCTCGTTTTCTTATCGTGTTTTAACAATAAAAGGTGGCGTGTTCGAAGACTTGGCTCTGATGAGTCTTATTTGTTATGCCTCCCTCTCTCAAATGCAACTTCAGTGAACTAAAGTTATGTTTCAGAATTCTATCATCTTCAACTTAGTCATTTGGTGAACTAAATTTGCAACATGTTTATTTATTGGATCTTGGATTTGTGGTTCTGATTGCCAAGTTTGAATGATTTTCAAGTGTGTATACCTGATTTAATAGTGAGTTTCTCTGATTGTTTGTGTGGAATATTGTTGTTTTGATGTTGTTTCTTTCTTATTTTTGCTTTTTCGAGAAAATACTTGCATTTTGTTTTTCGCATAATCAAGCTTTTGTGTTCGGAAAACCATAGATATAGTGTGAAGCTTAAGCTTCTATCTGGAATTTCCGACAAAACGTCAGGAACGTGATTTTACTTTGAGTCTTCTCCATATTGAATGAACAGGCTTTGAGGAATTATATTGTAAGTGTGAATACAGTGGGAGATGCTTGCTTGAGAACAAGCTGCAGTTGCCTGACGTTTTGTACTACAGATAAAGAATCATTCTCTCTTTTTGTACTACAGAAACGTAGAATTGCCTCGAATTGGATGCAAGGATTCCTGAGAAGCCTTAATTTGCCTCCCATGACGAGTTTTCGAGGGAAGGAGCTTTGTCATGAAACAGCGGAAGACTTGTTTGTTAGTTGGTTGGAAATATTCCTGAAACTTTCCGTTTCATTGCATCAGACTGCGCAATAAAGAATCTGCACACCTCATGTGAATGTAAAAACCGCATTCTAGACAACCAAACGGGACACTTTCAATCTTGTCCCTACACGCACCACAAAATGTTCGACCACCACTTCATATGTAATCAAGGCCTCTAAGAGGGTGTTTCGGATGCACGCGATGTTGACTCTCTGTTGGAAGATCAATGCAACGCTCGTGGAGAAACAAGTAACAGGAAACACAACCGTAGCATGTATAAGAGGGAGACAAAGGGAGCTCACAAAGCAGGCAAGAGCCTCTAGCGTCTTGTCCTGGTCTACACCTTCGAAGCAAATGTTCATGACTGTACTGAAGCATTTCTCTAACAACTTGTGATAATGTTCTTCAGTAGGCACAACCAAGATCAAGATAGACCTCACGTTCGTAAAATGAGCAAGAATACATATTCCCACAACCAGAGCAGACAATATATTGGTGACCTATGACTAGTATAGTATGGGTGATAAAATTGCATAGGCGACAGAAGAGATTGAACCCTTCTATATCATTCATGCAAATGTTACAATTCATAACAACTCCTGCACCTGCAGGGGCCGCTGGCTTTTCCAATGGAAACACTGAACTTTGTGTATTATGTCACCAAGATTACATAAGAAAAACACCATTGGAACTGGAAAAACGATAATGGAATCCAAAACAGAGGATTGAAAATACATAGTGTGCCAAAAACAAAGAAAACAGAACAAGAAATAAACAGAGCAAATAAACATATTACAAACATGATTTACTAACCGACAAAATTTTAGAGGTATATAACATAACAAGAAGTTGCAGAACTTAGTTTCAGAGGAGGAACAACCTAACTACGAAGAATCACGGTCTTTGATACGATGTCGGTCAATACACCGAAGATGATAAATCGTTTCACACTCCATACATGACACAGCCTTCCCAAGCACCCTCTCATGACAAATAATACAAACTTTTTGATATGACCTCGGGAACATAACTTGGACCATTCTATGCTTGCCTCCCAAACAACGTCCTCTCCAAGTTCCAACGACTTTCGGTCCTGTCATCCCAAGAAAACGTTTACCTTTCATGGCGCAACTGACGTGGATAATAAAATTGCATATTCGACAAAATAGATTGAACCCTTTTATATCCTCTCTGCAGCTTTTACAACTCGTCATATCCGTAGCAACTGGTTTTGGCATGAGTGTCAAAAGATGGTTCCAATGAAACCGATGTCTTGATGGTTTCCCTAGCTCCACACAGAAGTTATGTGTCACAAAGTTGCAAGTCTCGCATTTCCATGGATTACCAAGTATTTCTTTTTCACATATGTGACAATGTTCTTTGCCTTCAAGCTCACACATATCAATCGATGTCACCACATGATTATGGTTGATATCATGAACCTGCAACATATACCTTACACGTTTGAGACAAAAGGCTGGCTTAAAATGATGTTCATACTTTTCTTCCACTGATAGATAATTATAAAGCCATACCATAACTTTGTTGGTTTCATAGTCTTCTTGGTTTGTTGCTCTTTTGACGTCTTCAACACAAGAATACAGATCCTTCAAGTACAATGGTGATGGCTCTTTCTGTAGTTTGTAGATATAGATCATCAGCATTGCATCATTATTAAGAAACAAAAAAACACAAAAACGATATTGATTACCTCGCGTAGAATGCATTCAATGTGACCAAGAAAATCACATTCTTCGCACGAATAAACATGATGTCCGGCATGAATCAATGTCTCGCAAACGCCACAGTACTCCAAAGAATCATCCTCTTCACGTACTCTTTTACAAACAAGTGGATGAATGTGACAAGATCTCTTAGAAATGGTCTTGGAAATCCCAAGGCATTCGAAATGAAACTCCAATTCACATTCGATGCAGTGGTAGTAAGAATCGAGAGAGCTCACTACAGCTCCCAAGCATATTTGGCAACAATTGTTTCTTCCAAAATGTTCTTTAGCATTCGAAGATACATAAAACAATTTATGCTCATGAGATTCATGCATCAGACAGCGCAAAAACGAATCTGCACACCTCATGTGAATGTAAAAACCACATTCTAGGCAGCCAAAGGGGACACTGTCAATCTTCTCTCTACACGCACCGCAAAATGTTCGACCACCACTTCGTATGTAATCAAGGCGTCTGAGAGGGTGTTCCAGATGCACGGGATGTCGAATCTCTGTCGGAAGATCGAGACAGCGCTCGTGGAGAAACGAGTAACAGTAAACACAACCGTAACATATAGAAGAGGGAGAAAGAGGGAGCTCACAAAGCAGGCAAGAGCCTCTAGCATCTTGTCCTGGTTTACACCTTCGAAGCAAATGTTCATGACTGTAATGAAGCATTTCTCTAACGTCCCAACCAGTGAAAACGTTCTTCAGTAGTGCACAACCGAGATCAAGATAGATCTCACATTCTTTACATTCATAGAATGAGCAAGAAGACATGTTCCCACAACAAGAGCAGACAATGTAACCAGGTTTTCGATCATATTGGAATAGAGAAAACTCAAGAGGATGATCTGAGTGAAAACCATGTGACACCTTTTGCGGCAGCTTGGAGCAAGTCTTACATATATCAAAATTGCAAGGCTTACATGCGTATTCAACAACTTGGTCTTGGAAGCAAATGTTGCAGATGCCTTCAGCTACAATCTCCGGCGAGGTCAAAGGGCATGAGTGGGAGAAATGCTCGAGTTTTCCCATGGGGAAGAAGCAAGATTGGAATCTTGATCTAAGAGTACCATTAGATAACACAGTAATCTTGATCAAAGAACCTTCATGATTCAAAATCCCAAAAGCATAACTAATTGTGAGGTCGACAGAGAGAGAGAGAGTAATAAATTAGTGGCTCAATAATTGTTTCTCAACGTGGTGTGGTTGGAAAATTTAATATTTTTTATTTCGTTTACTGACCATGCTTAATTGGATTCTATTGAGCCCATTTTTTTTTTTTTGGTATCATTATGGTAATTGAAGTAATAATGATACTTAAAATTGTTATTGAATATGAAACTTAAAAATTGATGAAGAGTCTTCTCAGTGTGAAGTACCTTTCACTAGACAGTTCTTTATTCATAAGCATGTTCGATAACATATCAAGAAGCATAAATCCAACAGATGATAAGGGTCAAAGACGACTTCTTTTGGCTAACTTACGACACGTGACCAACAAGATAGGTCTAGACTTCTGAAGAACTGCCACGTCTTGGCAAGGTGGCAGGTTTTAAGACCATGGCTTGAGGGCATAAATAAGTTTTGTGGACAAAAGGGGAAAATGAGTTAAGAAGGATCGGTATCATCAACGATGTCGGGAGCACAAGGAGCAGAGCCGATGGATTCAAGAACGGCGACAACGTACGAGTCAGTGGAAGGAGGACAGAACAAGACGAAGCTTGATATAAGGTCAAAGGAAGACGAAGGTGGGATTCAAGTTGACAAGCTTCAAGACAAGGTCTCTGATGCTGCTGGTCTTGGCGGACCTGTCTTTGGTGCTGGTAAAGACGACAAGAAGCAGGATCTTGGTGTTACCGGTACCGGCTAGGTCTCTGTAAAATATGTTCAGATACGGTCCTGTCATAGTCATGTAATATTAAAAACATGTTTTGAGTAGAAAACTAATCAATAAAAGTCTTTTATGAGAAAACAATGAAACCTAACATTCAGACTCTTTATTATGAACCAAATCAAACTGTGTCCTCTTAAAAAACCAATAGGATCTGTGTATGAAAAAACAGAGAAGCAAGATCAAATAGGACCTTCACAAAACCAACCAAGAGTAAAACACCTAAACTTATAACAACACAAGGAAATAACATGTGTTGAATCCTGAGACAGAACCAGTATGGTAGCTCTCAATACACAGGATGATATATCTCTTCACACGTCATACATGACACAGCTTTCCCAAACAAAAACTCCAAGTTCCAGTGAATTTCTGCCTTAAAGCTTCAAGAACATGTTTACTTTTCAAGGCACAGTTGATGTGGATAACAAAAGTACATATACGGCAGAAGAGATTGAAATCGTATATATTCTCTCTGCAAATGTCACATTTCATCTTTTCCTGTGAAGGATACTTTGTCAACAGTGTCAAAGGATGGTTCTGATGAAATCGATGTCTTGATGGTCGCCCCAACTCCACACAGTACTGATGTGTCTCGAAGCGGCAGGTCTCACATTTCCATGGGTTACCAAGTATGTTTCCTCCACATATCTTGCAATATGGATATTTATCAAGAGCACTCATGAGGACTGGTTTCATAACATGCATATGCCATATATCATTAACCTACCTGAAGCAATTAGCCAAAACGAGAAAAAGTGTTTTTAGTTTTCATGAGCGTGATTGATTATGTAAAAGTCATACTGTAGTTTGTTTTCCAAGTTGTTGGTTCCAGAGGTTTCTTGATCTATTGATCTCATGGTAACTTTGCTAGAAGAATACAAAACTTTCAAGTACAACGGCGAAGGCTTTTCCTGTTGATTATGAGTATGAGTAGCTTTTCATCATCAATAAGAAAAGAAAAGAAGAAAACAGAATTGTAATGAAAAGAAGAAAACAGAATTGCAACTCTACAAGTCAAGCACTCAAAACCACTTGCCAGAAAATATATCATTATCTTTACTCTTTAGAAAACGAGTCAGGACTACACACATTAAAGACTTCAAACAACATAATGAACTTTGCATGCATATACAAAAAAAAATCTCAGACACAATCATTCTTCTGTTTTGTTTGACATAGAAAGTTAAGAACCTATTTGATGTTCTCTCTAGTTCTAAATTAAGTCAGATGGAGGAAGTGTGAAGGAAGCAGCACCATTTTCGACGTCATCAGTCTTAATGGTTCCATCTAAAGACATAAGCACTCTGTATATCCGCTTCGAACAGGCCTCACCTACACTTGTGTCTCTTCCTACTAAATTTTCCACTTTCAAGTCTTTCAGTAGAAACTCCTTCTCATGAACCTGGTCCCCAATTTTGTTAACCAACACAACACAATTTGCATCAGAAGCCATTAGAAACAACAACTCAAGAAGTCAATATCCGTAGTTTGTGTTAACTCACCGATATGTTAGGATCCATATAAACCTTAAGAAGTGACTTCAAGGATGGGTATTTCTTTGACACTGCTATAGCGTATCTTGGCTGTACCTTTGGTATTGCTACCAACACTTTCAACCTATCGATCCAATGCATATTAAACAAAGAAGGTGATTTCTAAAAAGATTATTGAAACTGGGTTTAGATTACTCTACCATATGCTCTCTCTAATCAAGTGCTTATCAGCTGCATTCTTGGACATTAATGTACCATCAGCGTATACTGATAACCGAGTTAACTTCTTCCTGCGCATCAGACAGTTTTGCTTCAGAATCAAGGTCATCAAGAAAATGGAATTTCCACTGGGCATCATATCGAATCAAAATCTTTGGAAACAAAATTGAAATAGCATAGATATCAATACCTGACTTGGCAATGGGCCAGACTACTTGTTAACCGAACAACATGGTCAGCCACCTCAGCCTCGTCTACACAATGCCGGGAATGTACTCCAATATAGTGAGTTGATAACTTCGCAATTGCCTGTAACACATCAGAGCTTTATTAAAGACATCAAAGGAGCATTAAGGATTTTTTTTTTTTCCCTCTAGACACATTTTGATTAGGAACTGTAGTACCTCATCAATAGGAGGCTTTCTCCAACCACAGCCATTTACAGGGTCCTTGTACTCAACCCTTTCCCTAGAAGATAGAGTTGTTTAGCTTCAGTATGGAAACATTAATGCAACAAAAATGTACCTTCTCAAACGCACTTTTTGTTTACGTAGGACAGTAACTTATTGGTGAGGTAGCACATTGTATAAGATGGGTATTCGTCACGAACTCTGTAGACGTTTTCTAGAAGTTCTTTCTTAGCAACAAGATTACAAAAGTCTTCAGCCTCATACAAGAGTAAAACATATGGAATCTTGGACCCTAGAGGCAATGACTGCAATAGATCAAAGAAGATGCAAATGAAGAGTATAAGAAATACTAGGTAAAGCTGATTCACATAATAATCTTCTAAGGCCCTACAGGCCATCACAAAAGGGATTCATTTCTTTACATTTAATATTTCATCATCTGTAACCCAATTCCCTGACAGGTTGTATGAAGTTATCTTTGATCAATTACTTTCTAATAAGCAAATATCTTATTCTTAAAGATGGAGGTTTGAAAAAAACATTAATAACAGAACCACTCAAGCAAAATAATTTTGACAAACAGTGCCCATATGCCTGGATCTGAAACACACAAAAGAGAGCACATTCGACTTTAAGCGGATATTTCAAACCTCGTGCTGTTAGAAGAAAATAACGAGAGAGGAATCATAGCTTGTCTTCCATCAATAAGAGTATGATGAAATGAAATTCGTAACACAGTAGAGAATGATGCATAAGTCAGGGAAAAAACACATGTTCAACTAACAAGCTTATCCACATATGAAACAGATATATTGACCAGATTGGGGCATTGATAACAGTTGCAAGTACTGGGTTCTAAGAACCACTTGTCCTCAAAGATATTGCAGTTATGAAATTCAAGATGCAAACCAATTGATTAAAATTGGCCTGTACTACAAAATTTGACCGAATTATGGTACCTGAGCAATATCTTCTGGAAGTGTCATTGTCCACACAATGGATCTCTGAATCGGATTAGTGGTGACATGGTATGTAATACATTTCTCTTTCAATCCCGAAATGAGAAGTCCTGTAATAACTGAAGGCCTTAAATCTCCATACTTTAGTGATGAACTAGCCAATCTTTAGGAATATGTTGAAGAATGATAAGTAAAATGAAGAAATTCCTTACCTCCAAAAGATCCTTCAAGCACTTTATTGTCAATCCAGGCAACAATACATTTAAGTGCTTTATCCTTTTCCTTTGCCCATTTCTGCTTTTCCCTCTCCAACTTTTTATGCTCAGCATCTTCTGCTTTCGAGGCAGCTTTCTGTAATTTTTCTTGCTGGACGATGGAAGCTAATTAAGTATTGATCCAGGGAACAGAAAACAGAAAAGTCGCGTAAGAACTAAGAAGAAGCTCACTTCTTTTTGTAACTTCTTTTCCTCTGCCGCGCGGGTTTTTTCATCTTTTGACATCTTCTTTTTAGGCAATGAATCAGCAGAAAGAGATGTACTTTTAGAAGTTATGGTCTGCTTTTTTCGACCCATCTTCTCAACGCCTGTATCTTCTTTCTCATGGTCAGAATCTACCTGATTTTTTGCAAGTGAATCAAAATAACAAAAGACGTAAGCAATTTATATATTATACAGCTTGTACCATTTAGTGACAAGATCAACGCAATATGCACCAAACAAAAGAGCGAACTAACCAGCAATACCTAAATAAACAAAATAAAGGCCCATGAGAATCCTAAATACTCCCAATCCTCTAAACAAAAGCATTATGAATCACAAAAAAAGAGCCAACTATTCCTTCATCATGTACACACATCACGAAGAAAATGGTATGAATGCAGAATGCCTAGCAGATAAAAGTACCTCAATAGCATCTTTAGACAGCGAAGATTGAAAACTAGCTCTCCGCATCCAACTAGGATCATCATCTGAAAGAAAAGAACGACGAGCAATTTATAAGTGGAGAAGAAACTACCCTTTGGAATCGAATTTCATCATGACGGATATATTTTAATAGGTCATAGTTAGCCTCACCAGAATTAGCATCACTGGATCCAAATTCCAATCTACAAGGTTTCTTCCAAGAATCAGTATAAACAGGTTCATACTTTTTTGAACTCTCAGGTCCAGGACTGTCTTCAGAATCCGATTCAAGAGATATAACTCGTTTACCTAATCAGGTTTCCAAAAAAAAAAAAGACTCAGCGAAACAGTAAAACCCTAACAAAGAAACTGAAAGACTCATCATCAATCACAAAAATTAACAAGTGGAACAGTCTCCCCCAAGTCTAAATTTCTCTATAAAATAAACTATTTCAACATAATCGTCGGCGAACTGAAAATAACAACGACGGATTGAGAGATTTCTCGATTAAGAACGTCAAACTTACCGAAAAAATTGTTCTCGCGGCCTGAAGAAGCTCCGGTTCCGGAACCAAAGGAAGACTTTAGGACAGTGACATCGTCAGAGAGAGGTGTCTCGTCGAGGAAAAACGGAGTAGAAGCAGATCCTGGCGGTTGCTTCTGCAGTGATGGTTCGGTATCCAAGTTCAAATCCGTGGGTGTACGATTCTTTCGAGCCCTCTTCGACGGTGGTGGAGTAGCTTCATCCTCGCCGTCGGAGATCAAAATGAAATCGCTCATTGAGTGAGTGAGAGAGAGATTTCGAGTTTAAATTTGGCAATGAAGGCGGGACTATCGATAGAGAAATCAGTGATAAACGATTCGTCAGAGTTTCAGAGTGTTTGGCTACATGCTTTACTTTATTCTCTATATGATAGAGCTTGCTTTAGAAACTTTGTTGTGTACACATGCATTTAAACGTAAATATGTTTGTATTAATATTTTCACCATTCGATACATAATTTTCATGTTTCTAGTTCTAGGATAAGCTAGTGAAACCTGTAGTAACACATTTTCTAATCTACAATGATCAGAATATATTCTTACAGATTACTTACAACCATTGGTAGTAGTACCAAACTACAAATATTTATAAATGGATGGTAAAATATTTATATATGGATAGTAAAATCTACCGTAAGGTGGTGGTGGTTATACATAATTCTCGTTACAAATCCTTATTGTTTCAAGAGAAAAGGTAAAAACGAAATTGGATTACACAAAAACTCAAGCAACATTAAGCATTAGGAAACTATTAACAAAATACACCCAGATAAGCAAGTAAATAAAAAAGACCGTCCAAGAGACATGCTTTTACTTTCTAACTTTTTAAGACCCAAACTATAACTTAGAGCTTCAACTTCCGCAGGCCAAACACTCTTCAGGGTTTGTCAAGGAACATACCATCTGCGCCAACTTAGTTTCATTATCCTCTTCTTCTACTTCTTTGTCTCCTTCTGCTACACTCGGCTTCTCCTACATTCACCCCAACGAAAACAACTCATAGGTAAAATGTCTGAGTTCACAAGAAGAATCAGCGTAAAGAGTTTGCATTGTTTTTTCTACCTTGAGCATGGCTGTGTCAACGGTGAACTTTATCGCATCAGCTGCAGCACGGGATCGCAGGTAGTACATCCCGGTTTTCAGACCCTTAAGGTAGATTCACAACAACATAAGTGAGATTAAGAGTAATTGTCAGATGAGTGAAGGATCAGATACTCTATAGAATCTCTAACCTATTTCACAATTATCATATGAAGAGTTTAGATGATTAAGGTTTGTACCTTTTTCCAAGTATAGAAGTGTAGCGAAGTGAGTTTTGCGAAGTTGGGTTTGTCCATGTGTATGTTTAAGCTTTGGCTTTGATCTATGTAGCATCCACGATCAGCAGCCATGTCCACCACTGTTCTCTGTTTGATTTCCCAGACAGTTCTGTGTTGTTTTACAGAAGAAACAAGTCAAATTTCTTTATCTAGACAGTAGAGAGTGAAAACACAAAATAAGTGGAAGCTATACCTGTAAATCGCCTTCAAGTCATCAGGTATCTCAGCAACATTAACTATAGAACCATTCTCATTAATTAATTTGTTTTTCAGCGTTGGAGTCCAAAGTCCCATATCAGTTAGGTCATGGAGAAGATGCTTATTAACCACTACGAATTCACCACTGTACAAACCAAGACAACCAAGTGAGTAAGCATCAAATGGGGAAAACCAGAAACATACTTGTCAAATGATTTAATATTCACATACCTCAAGACTCTGCGGCTGTAGATGTTTGATGTGTAGGGCTCAAAACATTCATTGTTCCCAAGGATTTGACTGGTTGAAGCAGTTGGCATTGGTGCTACTAAAAGAGAGTTCCTCACTCCATTCTTTGATATCATATCTCTAAGAACAGCCCAGTCCCAGCGGTCTGATGGAATTACATTCCACATGTCAGGTTGAAGGATTCCCTAGAGAAGCATGGGATAAAGTCAGCATAACAATCCACAATGGTAGCTTATGAAGTTTGGGAAAACCAAATTGATATAATTGATGGCTGAGATGCATACCTTACTCACGGGACTTCCAGCATAGGTTTCATAGGGGCCAAGTCTTGCAGCAAGCTCTGTAGATGCTTTGAGTGCATGGTAGTATATGGTTTCGAATATATCCTTATTCAGTTGTTGGGCCTGAGTAACAAATTAAACTGCTTAAGAACAGATAACAAAATTATATTTTCCAAGATTGATCATAATTCAAAACAAGTCTACCTCTGGAGAATCAAATGGCATTCCAAGGAGGATAAATGCATCTGCAAGGCCTTGTACACCAATACCAATAGGTCTATGACGCATGTTTGAAGTTTTTGCAGTCTCCACAGGATAGTAATTCACATCTATTATCTTATTGAGATTAACAGTAACAGTAGCAGTCACCTGGCCACACAGAAAAATTAAAAAGTCAAACATCACATCACAGACACGGAAATATCTCCACAGATAATTCCTTAAGAATCAGATTTCAGGTCAAGCAAGGCGAGTGCTTGTATCTGACCTCTGCTAATTTTTCAAAATCAAAGTAACGATTCTTTGAGTCCAGACTGCCAGCGAGCTTAGGTGGATGAGAGTCTAATGGGACACCCTGTTGTGAGATGAAGAATGTTAGAGCTATACATTGAGTAATAAAGAGAAAGCAAATTTTAAAAAACCAGTCTCCCTCTCACCTTCTCCCTTACAAATCTGGGTAAAGCAATAGATGCAAGATTGCACACAGCAGTTTCTGTTGGACTAGTGTACTCAATGATTTCAGTGCATAAGTTGGACGACTTTATGGTACCCAGATTTTGCTGATTACTTTTTCGGTTGCATGAATCCTATAGTTTAAGAGCATTCAAATTTGGAGTAAGAACCAATGATTATAAGGCCATAACGTGTAGCTACAGAATGATGACTGTTACTTACCTTGAAAAGCATGTATGGTGTTCCTGTTTCTACCTGGGATGTCAATATTTCGTACCAAAGCTGCTGCGCCTGAACAACCTTTTTGGCCTTTCCCTGAAGATATGAACAAACATAACTGTATTGAGATAACAGGAATTTGAGTTACTAAAGAAGCAGCATATACATGGATGAAATAGGGACTCACCTCTCTTTCATACTTAGTGTACAGTGTCTCAAATTCAGCTCCCCAGCAATCTGCCAAACCTGGAGCTTCGTTAGGACAAAACAGTGACCACTGCCCATTATTCTGGACCCTCTCCATGAAAAGATCTGGAAGCCAGAGAGCATAAAACAAATCTCTAGCCCTGTGTTCTTCCTGCAATGCGACAAAGTGTATTAAGAGGTTGTATCAGCGTCAAATGGTAATCACATTTAGGGAGTAGATATGGTGAATTATCTAGCTATGACTATACCTTTCCATGGTTCTTTCGCAGCTCCAGAAACTCATAGACATCAGCATGCCATGGCTCCAGGTAAACAGCAAAGGCTCCTTCACCAATTACAAATTATAAATCAGATACACTTTAGACCATATACTGGACAGATGATTATGCTAATAGTACAAAGAGCTGATACGTACCCTTTCTCTTGCCTCCTCCTTGGTCAACATAACGAGCTGTATCGTTGAATACACGCAGCATAGGAACAATACCATTAGATGTTCCATTTGTGCCACGAATGTAACTTCCG
>Ga0041059_1001975_pt1 | contig 15764 bp, 14 predicted proteins | sample AraColnosormetaG_FD_56232 | JGI IMG/M metagenome (GOLD analysis project Ga0041059, IMG submission 56232) | Arabidopsis roots microbial communities from North Carolina, USA - Col MF nosort | ecosystem: Host-associated > Plants > Roots > Unclassified | place: USA: North Carolina | collected...
TACATATAATATATATATATATATATATATATATATAGTTGATACATTTATACAATTATTAATTTATGATATTGATGGGACCATATATTTACATAGATTTCAAAAAAATTATTATCTTATTAATTTATCGATTTTTGTCACTTTTTATACTGGTCTCAACTCAGAACCGGAAGAATTTATTAATTTATAGAGGTTATTAATTTATAGAGTATTAATTTATAGAGGTTATATTGTATAAGGTTTTACGGATTTATTCCAAATTTTTACTAAATTTTTGCCGGATTGTCATGATATTTTTGTTGAACTGATTTTTATCTCGACTGAACTACAATTATTGTTGTTTCTTTAATTTCCATAGAGAAATATATTTTTAATGAATATCTAATATTTATGTAAAACAAGTATAATTTAGGACACTAACAAACCTGATAAAATATCAATTTAACTTGTCTTATGTTCATAAACGATTAAGTACACAAAATATACAAATGAATCTAACAAATAAGTGAAAGAAAAACATTCAAACTATAAGTTTAATTTTCAGTCAAATGTCCAAACATAAACTATAGTAATTAAATGATATTATCGATATTCAAAAGATATTAATAGTGATAAAATTAGATATTTGAAAACCTTATGCGCAAAAACTTAATAAAATTACATGGGAGGTTTGTAAGAGTAACAATGGTTTAAGATACATGCATAAACAATTTCACCTTTTGCCTTGCAATAGTCAATGCAGGCAGCCACACCATAATTGGTATCATTCGGTAATGTCATGAGTTCTTTAAAGGGGCATTCACAACTACCGCTAATACATTTGGGGCCACCAAATGGCGTTGGACATTTGAGTTTAACACAGTCAGAATTCGTCTTGCAAGATACATATCCAGTTCGTGCCATAATCGATGTACCTGCTAAAAATCACCGAAATGATTTATAGAAACGCTCATGACATGATAAGGATGATGAATACAATTGGTACATAAATTTAGTTGTGAAACTCACATGTTGAAAAAAGTAGAATACCGATGAATATCAAAGCTGACTTCTCCATTTTTTTCTGTGCTCTTTTCTATTTGTATAATTTTGATATTGTTTGCACAATTAAGATGATGTGTTTACAAACAATATATAATTGTGAGAAAACGAATTGTCTTTTTCCTTTTATACCATGAATAAATCTGTTCTTTTTTCACTTGAGAACAAAATATTTTGATAAATGCGTTTAACTGGTCGAGATTTTATTCCTTTAGTTTTGTCAAATGTCAATATATACATTTATTCTTAATTGATACTTCTTTGAATTTAAAGTGCTTAAAATCTTCTTATAATTAGAGTTCTTAGATCACCGACAAAGCGTTTCCTGTCAAATGTGTTTGTAACATCTACTTTGGTTTGTTACTTTCAGTTACATAAAATCACTTGACGGGCTAATTGCTCTAATCAAATTTTTGATTTTAAAATAAAAATCGATCGGTATTTGGTTCAGTTAACCATGATGATTAGCCCGGTTTAAATAAGTTTAAGAAAAACGAAAAGAACAAAATTGTTTTCTTTTTAAGGTCTAATTACCAAATCGACCATGAATCCAATGTTACAAGAACACAAGTCTTCGTCCTAAATAACAAGTTCAATCTTCATCTTCAACAATCTGAGAGAGATTAGTTCCAAGTTTTACCGTTTACAACAAGAATCAGAAAGGTCTTTGATTGCATATCTCAAGGTTGAGCCGGAGCAGGAGCTGAAGCCATAGGTGGAGGAGATTGTTGCTGCAATGGTTTCGATTGTGGCTCAAGATGTTCAGAATCTTTCTTTGCTTCAGGAGATTCAGAGAGTTTTGATTCACGTTCGGCTTCTTGCGTTGATGAAGCTGCCTTTGGTGATTCAGACAAGTGAACTCTAGCAAACTCATCAACCACTTTCCTCTTATCCTCTTCCTCAGCCATACCAACTTTCTCTTTAGCCTTTTGTCCAACTTCTTCTGCAGCTTTAGCAACTTTGTTGAATGCTCCAGTAACCCACGTGGCACCTGTGAGAACATACCGGTTCTTCATTATAGCTGAACCTGCATTGCTCACTGTCTGCTCCGCTGCAGCGATTGCTGATTTGGTTTTCTCTGAGACTTGGTACTTCTGATCAACTTCCCTGACCTTTTCTCCCACTACCACCGTGCCTGTGTTGATCTTATCAGTGAAACCAATTTTCTTGTCAAAAGATGCGACTTTGGCTGATGCTGTAGATGTTAGCTGGTGCTTCTCGTCAACACTTTTGGCTTTAGCTATGGCATCTTTTCCCAGGATAAAGCCCTTTGCAAGCATGCTGCTCACAACATCTTCGGCTTTTCTCAACACGGAGTCACCTGCCTTGGGAGATTTATTGCTGTCCTTGGGTTCCTGTGAAAAAGATGAAATGGTAAGATTTTAACTTGTGAAAAAACTCAGAAGAGATGATGAATTACGAGCTTACCAAGGAAGCTAAAGCCTCAGGGGACAGTTGGTAATCAGGAGCCATAGAGACAATGACTGAAGAATCAACAATCGTTGCTCCCTGAAATGAAAGAATTACATTAATACTCAGTCACTCAAAGGATACAGTCATATAGAGGAACTAATACAGGCTAAGAAGTAAAAATACCGAGAGAAGAACCGCAGTTTCAGCTCCTTGTAGATCCTTAAAAGTGACATATGCCAGTTTAGTCCGCTCAGTCTCGCTGTACAAACATGTCAAAAGAGTTAAGAACCTGACGAACTAAAAGCTGTAATCTAAAACTTTCAAAAGGAACAATAGAGAGGAAACCAAACCTCTGCGTCTCAAGGTACAGAATATCGCCAGAAAAGGAAAAGAACTCCTTGAGATCTCTATCGGTTGCTCCTAGAGAAACATTGCTCACTTTAACTGTTGTCATCTGCAAGTGAAATATAATCTCGTGTGACTTAAAAACTAAAATTTCAAACCATTTCACCAGCTAAACAAAATCTCAGACTTATTCATTAGTTGTTCGATTACACATTTCTCGATTCCTTATCGCCTAAAACAATGACTAAACACACACACACACACTCCTAAAGCAACCAATATTATCAATACAATGATCAGAAAACACAGAAACATTGCATCATCAATACAAGAAGATAAAAAGAACCTCAGAATCTAGGAAAAGCAAATACTTGTCTCAAAACTAATCCTATGGCACAGATCAGATATTAACAGATTACAAAACAAAACAAATGCTAAAGTGAATATCCTAATCCAAACAAAAGCAATTTTACCCTAAAAAAAAATTTCTTCATATCAGAAACAGTAATTTTCACCCAAATCAAAAACAGAGAACAGCTTCAAATCCTCTAAAATAAAAAAACTAGCGATTCTTCACTAATAATCAACGCCATTTCTCGCAAAACAAATTAGAAAACAACAATCAAAATCAACAGATCTGTTCACATCTTCCTCAATCAAATCAACAGCAAAAACATCGACCTTTCTCAGGATAAATCCAAAACAAAAACCAAAACTAACTAGTTTCAAAAAGCGAAGAGATTAGATAAGCTCACCGTCATGAAGAAAATCGCGTTGACGCGGATTGAAATGGAAGATTGTTTTTCCTTCACACAGGAGGAACAATATTTGAAACGAAACGAAACGAAAAATCAAAGGAAAGAAAAATCTCTGGTCGCGGATTTGATGTGAAGAAGAGTGAAAAATAAAAGAAAAAAGTGGGACCTGATTTTAAACGCCTTGGAAAAACGAGTCTTATTCGGGTTTGGCACGTGATATGGTCGGAACCTTCTCACGTGCGATGATTAAAAAAGAGTCCTAATTTTAAACTTCTTTTGCTTTTGACCCTTTTTAGTCACGTAAAGTTCTATCTAGAGATTTTATTCATTAAATTCTGGACTAATCTATCATAATCCTTAATCTAATTCTAATTAATCCGTAATCTGTTAGTATCTTGGTTAAAATAATCAATTAACGTCGTGACATAATCACTTTCTCCACCAATGTCTACCATCCACGTGTCCTGAGCTCAGAGCAATGTAATCATCGTAGACCATTTATCACTTTATAATAAAAGGAGGATATACCGTTAAGATTCTAAACTATAGAGTCACGTTTGGAATATTATAGAAAAGTTAAGGATCAAAAAATGAAAAAAGTACAAGCTTTTTCCGTTCATACAGGTAATGTGACATTTCACGTTTTGCTCAATCTCTCTCTCCGCGGTTCACGTTTTTTCTCAATCTGTCCGGAGAGAGAGAAACTCACCGGGGAATCTTGAAATCACCATCACATCCTCTCTTCCCTCGATCTCCGTTATCGACTGTAAATCGAATTTTGTTGTTGCTTTGTTTTCTTGGGCGAATAAAAGAGGATAATTTAGTGGCGGGGTTTTCGAGAAAGAGAGAGAAAGAATGAGTTTTCAAGATTTAGAGGCGGGAAGAGGAAGATCATTAGCTTCTTCAAGGAACATCAATGGTGGTGGTAGTAGACAAGACACGACTCAAGATGTTGCTTCTGGTATATTTCAGATCAATACAAGTGTTTCCACTTTCCATCGTCTTGTCAATACTCTTGGTACTCCTAAAGATACGCCTGAGCTCAGAGAGAAGCTGTAAGTACTTCTCAAAGTTAAAGTTATCTCCTTTTTGAGTTTTAGGGTACTTGAAATTGTTTCTAATTGAGTCAATTTGCTTGTTTTAGGCATAAGACAAGATTATATATTGGACAGTTAGTGAAAGATACATCAGCTAAACTTAAAGAAGCTAGTGAAACTGATCATCAAAGAGGTGTAAATGTGAGTCATTTATGATAAAGGAAGATTCTTGTTCTTCTTCTGCTACTTCTGTTGATTAATAGGAATTTGATTGGTTGGTTAGCAAAAGAAGAAGATTGTGGATGCTAAGCTTGCAAAGGACTTTCAAGCTGTGTTGAAAGAGTTTCAAAAGGCTCAGCGTCTTGCTGCTGAAAGAGAAACCGTATATGCTCCTCTTGTCCACAAGCCATCTCTTCCCTCAAGGTTAATGCTCATTGATGGTTTATGTTTACTTTTGTGGTTTTGTGTATTGATTTCCTGGCTTTGGTAATGTAGCTACACATCCAGTGAGATAGATGTGAATGGAGATAAGCATCCAGAGCAGCGTGCCCTTCTTGTGGAATCAAAAAGGTTAGTTTATACAGACAATGGTGTCCATCTTTGTTCGGTTGATGAGTTATCTATTGATTGGTTTGTTGTTTTTTGTTGCAGACAAGAACTTGTACTGTTGGACAATGAGATTGCGTTCAATGAGGCTGTTATTGAGGAAAGAGAGCAAGGGATACAAGAAATTCAGCAGCAAATTGGCGAGGTGCACGAGATCTTCAAAGACTTGGCAGTGTTGGTGCACGATCAAGGAAACATGATAGGTAAAACTGATTCCAACTCTTGTTATGCTAAAACTCTCACTTATGTCTTCAAAACCTAAGACGTAAGACCTATTTTTGTGTAGATGATATTGGTACTCACATCGATAACTCTTACGCTGCAACTGCCCAAGGAAAATCCCATCTCGTAAGGCATCAAAGACACAAAGATCAAATTCTTCTCTGGTAATATATTAAAGCTTTTGATCGTACCATGAAATGTGTTTTTGAGGATTTTGGATGATCAGATCAGCCTACTAACTTCTTCTTTCCATTGTTTTTTCTTTTTCTTGTAGACGTGCTTGCTCTTGGTGATTTTTGGTATCGTGCTCATGATTGTTATTATAGTGCTCGCAGTTTGATTTCCCCAAGCTCATAAAAGCATGGACAAGTGCTTCATCATCAATCAAGAAGCATCAATGAGTATATGTTTGTCACGACTCTCTTTGTTCCTACAATTTAGTCTGTTGGACTATTGGTCTCTTGTTTCTTGTTATCGAGTATATAGAGTAGTTCACTTTGGTTTGATTTGGCTTGTGTTTGCTGAGTCTTGGTTCTGAAGGAGAGAGTGTTACTGCTTTGTCTCTGTAATATAACTTGGTTCTGAAGGAAAATCCTCTGTTTGTGTTCTTAAATGTGAAATTTCTGGTTTCGATTAGCTAAAGCTATGGCGAATCTTCAAAAGTACAAAGCTTGAGTCAATAAATTTTAGTCATATGTTGTCAGAACAAAGTTTGAACAAAACAAAATCATCTAGAAAAAAGTAGGCCTTGATTGAGATAACAAGCAGCTGTAGGATCCTTAAGGCATCCACAGAACGCCTCTTCATCTTTCGGAAACGACTTTGGCAATGGATGATCAGGAGTTACACCGACCTATACAACAACCAGCAACGAGTCAAGACTGTAAGAACATGTTTGTATGTAGTGTAGTGTAGACACAGAGGGGGTTACTACAGGAAGAAAGTAGTTTCATACTTTGTCTATATCTGTGTGAGCTGGTGTTTCATATCGAGCAACTGTTACTGCCAAGCCCGAACCATCAGAAAGCTCAAAAACCGACTGTATCTTGCTGCAAAATGCGTTAAAGTCTCAGGAATTTTACGGTTCGGTCTCTGAGAAGAAGAATAAAAAATAGCGCCATTTTGTTTACCCTTTTCCGTAAGTTGGTTCTCCATAAACCAGAGCACGTTTATTATCTTTCAAGGCACCTGCTAATATCTCGCTGGCACTCGCGGTGCCTTTGTTAACCTGGAAAAGAGAAAGATTGTGTGAGAATGAAATCTTTCATGGCATTTACAGATTACAATAAGGACTAGATTTGAGGAAAGGAAGGATGGAAGCTCATACAAGAACGGCAAGAGGCTCAGAGGTTGCTATAGCATTGCTTCCATCAGTATCATATATATCTCTAACACCTCGACTATCGCAAATATACACAATCACTCCTTTATCTAACCTGTGGATAGCAAATGTTGAAGTTTCTATTATGATAGCTGTGGATCTTGAAATTTTCTAATTCGTTATATGTAACGGTTTATGAGGTTATTACCAAAATTTAGCAATCTCAATTCCTTCTGGGAAAGAACCTCCACTGCAGCAAGAACAATTTTTTTAAGAAAGGCTGTTGCAAAAGCAAAAAAGAGTTTATGTTCTCAAAAAATCATCACCTATTGTCTCGAAGGTCCAAGACGAATGCGTTTACATTGTTGCCTCTCAAGGTTTCAATAGCTTCCCTTACCGCACCTACAAAAAAAGTGTTAAGACTTTGAGAGATAATAAACTAGAGAGTAGATAAATTTGTAAGAAGGAATCAGTAATGCCAAAGAATACATACTAGAAGCATTTTGATTGAATGTTGTTAGCTTGATATAGCCAATCTTAGGGGAGTTACTCCCAGAACCAGGAAGTTCACATAATCTTGACTTCACTGGATTCACAGAAACCCGCTCTCGCCTGAAATAACAACAATTGTAGTTACCAAATGAACGTGACAACGAAGATAAATGTAGGCATGAGAGAAATACGTCAAAGTTAAGAGTCTCGTTTCAGGTCCACTGCGAATCGCTAGCTCCACTGCACTTCCTTCAGGTCCCCTGCATTTCAACCAAAGCATTATCATCATTTCTTACTTCAGAACCATTAACTCGTCACACTTAGATTTTTCAAAGTTAAGGAATGATGAAAAATGGAAATGTAACTCACTGCAACATCTGTGCAGCATCGTATATGGTAAGAGTTTCTGTGGTTGTATTATCAATTCCTTGAATAACATCGCCAGGTAATATCCCCGCCCTATTTGCAGGACCTCCTGGAGCAGCTGATATAACAACAAGCCCAGCTGGTGGTCCATCTGATGCAGTGGGGTAACCTATCGACAGCCCAACACCCGTAACCGCCCCTTGAGTCCCCGACTGCCTTCAACCAAACCATTTAATTACTAGATCTTACATACAGTCTATTTGCTAAATTCAGAACTGTATATTTTCAGGAAATCTTACCCGCAAACTCTTGAACTTTCCGGGCTCCAAGAATCGAGTAAAAGGATCATCTAGTGTTGCCACCATTTTCTTGATAGCCATGTCTAAACACAAACCAACACCAAATTTAGAAGCAAGTTGTACTAATTTTGTAAAAGGTTAATAAAGCTATTCACACATACATGTCTCTTCTCGAGTGTTCATAGGCTCATTTCGTAAAGCAGTCTCTCTGTAACGAAACCAGCTTTGTCCATTAAAGGTTTTATCAATATAAGCACGATCAATTGTTCTCCAAGCCTCGAGGAAGAGAAGATTCTCTTCAGTAAGACCCCCTAAAGAGACAGAGAAAAAAAGCCACACAAATGAAATCAAATTGCATTCCCCGAAATTTATATGGTTTCTCAACATGTAAAAAAAACAGAACTTACATGATGGTGGTGAATCAGTGGTAACAACAGAAATGGAAGAGACAAGCAGAACAGAAACGATCCGAACTAATGCAACAGAGAGATTCTGTCTGAAATTAACAGAAGATTTCATCATAACCTTCCCAGATAATTTCCTCTGATCATTTCTTTCGATAACACACAGAAATCTATTACAGACGAACACGACTCCTGGGTTTGCTGCATTGCTCCTTGAAATGTTACTACGACTACGAGCATAACTAAATTTGCTAGCTTTTGAAATCTTTGGAGGTTGTTTTACCCACAATTTCACCTGCAAAGGTTGAAAATTCTATTACACAGCTAAACGGACACAAATTGGGGAATTGCAGGAGAGAAACTTAAAAAGGAGTCAACTATACGAAAGAAAAGTACCTGGATTGAGAAATTAGGGTTTATTTTGTTAGGCTTAGTAAAAGAAATTGGGGATAATGAAGAGCTCGCAAGGACCTCCATTGAAAAGAGCTTCCCCGGGAAAATTCCAACTCTGTTTTTCTTATCGAAAAAGGACTACAAATATGATTGGACAAAGTAGTCACTTTCTACAATAAATTAGAAAAAATGGCATTTTCTTTTTAATAATAAATACAACTCTTCTATTATCCAAGGAAAGATTTCTGCACAAAGTTGCAACCGTACTACTGAGTCCTAACGATAATGTTAGTAGAGAAAGACTTTACAATGGATACTAAACATAATCCTTTACTAGTGTTCTGTTTCTGATGTGAGAAGACCCAATTCTTCTATAAGCTTATCCATATGTCTACCATTTGTGTTGTTGTTGTTGTTGTTGTTGTTGTTGTTGTTGTTGTTGTTGTTGTTGTTGTTGTTGTTCTCTAGTGTAGTTGCATCTCCAAAAACTGGGCTTTCTGGCATATATTCTTCAAGGAATTCAAAGTTACTCATTAGTTCATCAATCTCGGGGTCTTCGGGTATTCCCTCAAGCTGAATCGGGACTGAACCACCATCAAGGAATGGGCTTGGAGAGATGAATGCCTCTGGAACATTCTTCTCTGTATCCATGAAGTTTTCTGTAGGGAAGTCGTTGATACTCTCTCGTGTCAATTGTGGTATCTGGGAAGTCTCTGGCATTATGGTATCCGGGAGAGAAGTTGAAGTAGAGGGTAAGTATGATAAAGGCTGTCCTGATGGTACAGATGCATATGCCTGTGACTGTCCTGAAGTTATGGGTAGTACCTCTTGAAGAGTGACTCCTGATACCTGGTTTGGAGATGAGAACCCGTCAAGAAACGGATACTTATCATCTGTTTTCATCATGTTCCACATCATTGAATCGTTTCTAAGTGGCTGATACTTAACTATCTGTCCATCTGATGCTTCCAAGCTATGGCTATGACTATTACTCTCAGTAGCAGCAGTACTATCCTCTCTGAGTCTCCGCTTCTTATTGGCCTCGGTTACATGCATATTACTATCAGTCTGCTTCTGTATAAACTGAGAGAGGAAAGTAGGATTCTGTACAGCTTTAGCAAGGAAAGACATAATCTGTTGTTGCCTCTGCTCCATAACCTGAAGATGTTTAACCAAAACCTGAAGTTTATTATCTGTTGTTTGTTGCTGCTGGCGTAACTTAACGAGTTCCTGCATCAACACGTTTTTGTCTCTTTTAAGCTGTTCAACTTCTTCCTCTAACCCAAATTTCCCAACCTCAACACATGAAGATAATGCAGCCATTGAACCTTGACCCTGAGATAATTGCTGAGATTGTGGATTACTACTACTACTACCATGTCCCTGAACAGATTTTCTCCGGCTTATCTTCTTCAATAGATGTTTTTGACCTCTTAAGAAACCTTCATTAGCAAATTCCCATCGATCTGGATCCACTTTCCTAAAACCCTGTTCATCAAAATTGGCACATGAATCATATAAATCTTATCAAACACATCAAGCACTAAGATTATTCAACGAAATCATAATCTATACACAGTACAATTAGAGAAATCAATGGTGGAGAAATTAGGGCGCGAGAGAATTTATACTTACATAGGTGTTTAACTGGCGAACAAAGCTGGAGAAATTGTTGTGTTTGAAGTATTTAGGTAGAAGATCACGAGAAAACTCCGGTGGATCCCAAACAATGAAGCTATTGTTCGTCGGACTCCATGAGACAATCGCGTCCGTCGCCGGATCTTCCACCATGTCATACGTCTTGCTAAGGAAAGGGGGCGGTAAAGAGTTCGCATTAAGTAAAGTCGCTGGATGCGGATTCCGCGGTGGTGGCGCCGTCACAGCCTCGCCGATATTCGTTCCTCCGCCGGTAACACCGTCCATTTTCGTACGGATAAAGAAAGAGAAGTATTTGAAATTTACAAACATACCCTTTTATTTCTCTGTGACTCAGATATAAACGCGATATCATAAAGATGGGCTTTTATTTTTCTTTTTAGTTTGTGTGTGGGCCAAAAAGATCAACTTTATTAATAACTGGGCCTGCTAAAACAAATATAATAATAATCAATTTAATTGCTATATTGTCGGCATACATTTTCTGGCGGGAAAGCAGAGGAAGGAGAGTGAGAGAGAGAGAGAGAAATGAGTTCGTCCTCGTCGCCGGCGATTGAACCAGACACACCGGACCTGATTTGCCAGCTCGATAATGTTCAAGGAATGGTCGATGCACTCACTTGCGTCCGATGGAAACGCCACCAGGTTTTTATCTCCATCCTCCCCAAATTCAATCTAGGGTTCTTCTTTGATTTTCTGAAAACTTCTCCGTTTCCAGGATGCTTTAGTAGAATTATCTGAACACGGAATAGTTTTGATTGTTGAAGAATCAGGTTGTCTTCAAGCCAAAGTTTATCTTCAACGCGAGGTATCGATTTCTGAGTTTATCTTAAATTTTCTAAACCCCTAAAATTCGATTGAATCCGAAATCTGTTTGATGTGTTATATGAGTAGCTATTCACGAAATACGAGTATGGAGCTCAAGGTAGGCCGAGATTCGGAATCAGCTTAGGGCTTCTTGTTGATTGCTTGAACACATTTTCATCACCTGGACATTCTAATACTATAGAAATCAAGTATCCAGGACCTGATATGGAGCTTCTTCTCAAGTATGTGTACTATGATCCTTTGCTTTGTGAATATACGGATTACGAGTAATTAGCTGATTGGTGTGAGTGTTTGATTAGATCTGTTGATACCTTAAACTCTTGCATCTACTCTGAGATAAGAACTAGAATTCCCGAAACTGTTACTTGGGACTACAACTTTGAGCAGGCGGGAATCGCGCCACTTACTTTTACAGTAAAGGTAGTAACATAGTTTAGTATCGTTTTTCGTTTAACATTGTTAGTCTGAGCTTTTTCTCAAATGGTAATTGATAATGTATCTATCAGTCAGCGGCGTTGAAGGAAGCAATAGATGATCTTGAATGGCCTGGTTCAAGTGTACAGATCAGTCTTCAAAAGGAACCCCCTTGTGTAATCTTTAGAGGAGAAGGACATGGAGACTTGCAGGTCTTGTTTCTCACTTGTTTCTTGGTGATGTATATTATCTTAATGTGAAAGAATCAAGGAACATATTTCGATCTATCCTCTTTGCAGATAGACTTCATGTATTATGCCAACACAGATCTTCTCCTTGCCTTTCATTGTGATACCGAAGTCTCTTACGGGTAACAATGAACTCAATTCTTTCTCTACCGTAGCTTTATGGTTAAAACACACGCTCCTACGCTTGATTTACCAATCAAGAATAGTAGCCAGATACATTTGCTAAACTTCTCATTGTTGATTGTAGGTACAAATACAAGTTTTTGAAAGCAACAACGGCAAACATACCGGGAAACGTAGTGAGAGAAAACAGGGGAAGCAAACTAACAATAGGAAGAGGAGGAATGTTGAAAGTTCAGCACTTGGTTTCAGTTTCTAAAGCTTTAGCTCCACAAGTGGAATCCGCAGGGTATCAGCCACCGAGTCGGATTGCTTATATAGAGTTCTTTGTGAAGCCTGAAGAGCCTGCTGATTAATAGATTTTCTCCTTCAGTTACTTTATCTTTGTAATTCTAGTTCTTCTTTTTAGTCAGTCTCTCAATACTATCAGTATCAGTATCAGAAAGAAAGAAAGAAAAAGTTTAAGGCTTGCAAAGAAAAACTGCGTGTGGTTTCACTAAATTAGCTCAGATGTCTCGTCGTTTAGTGTTATATCGCTGAACGACGTCGTGCAGTGGAGACATAGGTATGTCATACCGAAAAAAGAAACCGGGTGTATAGTTCGGGGGATTGAACCCGACGTGAATCGAACACGCAACCTTCTGATCTGGAGTCAGACGCGCTACCATTGCGCCACGGATCCGGATGTGTAACATGTATATTTTACTATTTAATATACAAGTTAAAAATAGCTTCACCGTTATAATTTGATCTCTGATTATGATTGGCGAAAATATCTGAGATGGGTTGGTGTTGGTTGGATCAAATAAATAAAAATTGTAAGCAAAACCTTTAAATGTTCTAAGCTTGACACGTGGAGTTAAAACAGACGTCCAAGTAGCTTTCTCACTATTTCAAAGTTGGTTGGACTTTTTTCTCATGATTATTAAATCACACTCAAAAGAGAAAGAAATATAAATGACTCGAGGCCAAACACCAAAAAAAAGTCTTCAAAATATAATTTTAGAAAATCATATGATTATGTTGACAAAAAGAAAAAGTAAATCGTATGATTAGTGTTTCTAATCTTCTTAAGAAAATGATTACGTTTGTTAAAGAAGAGTTTGGGTGATGATTTTATACTAAAGTTAGCAGTTTGTGTGTTTTCTTTAATCATTTTTTGTAAAGAAAATTACCAATAATGTTGACATGATATCATATATCACTACCATCTATTGGAAATAGTTTATAGAAGAATAATTAAATGAATCGACAAGAACTCACACATATACGCAAATTGTTATGTATGTGCACCTAATGTAGATTTGTAGGCATTATATGGTGGGGACGTGTTACCATTTATATTGACATTAATGATGGTATTGACACTTTTGTGGACCTAATCATGATACAAACATACATCAATGCTGCTTATATAATATACTTATATGTCTATGTCGCGCACACACACCCACACATATAAACGGTGGGAATTTATCGAATGATATGCTAATCATTTCTGTATACTAAACGTACAATGTCTCATTTGTGTATGTATATGTACCGATGTACGTATAAACCAATGTATATAGATGTATAGACCAGAGAGACCTAATATACATGGAAAAAATTCTTACTAGAGTTAATAAAACTGATGAACCTAGCGAGTCACTGAGACATGCGAGAATCTCTCCTTTTTGAATGAACTATATATAGTCTAATCAATAACATATTAATAAATTTACGGCAATTTGCACCAATTTGATAATCTAATCATATATTCTTTGTCGGGTTGATAATCTGAAAGGACATTATAAACAATGAGAAATATAAATCCTATTATATACGAAAGTATAAACAAATCATTCCTTTCGAATCTTGACAACCAATAAATCCTACCCTAAGAGATTTAATTATATATTGATTAGAGAAATGTATTGTATTCTTCGAAACATATGCTCATGAGCACGGACACGGTATATTGTTTTACTGATCATCGGTTTAAACATTTGAAATTTTGAACTTACTATCTACATATGTCTTCGGTGAACAAACCTTTATACGGATTGATAAATAATACTCTTCGAATTTATTAATCTTATTAAGCCCACTTGGCGTGAGAAGAAGGTATATAAATACTAATAGTAGTTGAAATATACTACAATAATTACTAAAGTAACTGCAGTAGTTAAGATTTAATTTAACCATAGTCAACGAAATCGACGCTGATATTGATATTTATTGGAATTTCGACTTGCGAGCCTCTTCACATGAATTTAGGCTTTGAAATTAGAGTTATGATCATTGAAGTTAATGTAGCGATCCAAGCTTATTATTTTAATTTTTAATAGCATTTCTAGTAGTAGTAGATAGTGAATTTAATTTGGACTGTCCAATTTCTTTTATTAATACATAGCTGATATTATGTATTTTATTGAATTTAAATTTGGATTTTAAGTTACGAAACAAATACAAATTTAGAAGTTTCATATTGATTAAAAAAACTTATTGCTATCCAAATTATATTAAAAAAAACTTATAGCTATCGTTTTATAATTCGAAAACAAATTTAAACTAAACATTATATTATATTACCTTCATTTTAATTACATATTTACCTAATGACTATTCCAGCAACAATGACATCATTAGTTCAATTGCTTTAACCATTTGAATTCTTATATAACAGGGGAGAAAGACAAATTAAACTAGATACGAACTGTGTTCCTCAATCAACAAAGACATCAAGAGATTTGTTGTCTTTTCACTCACAAATTATTAAAGTTAAACATCAAAATTATTATTTATAGAAAACGACCACTGATCAACATTAATATCATTTTTTTATTGCATTATTCTAATGCCTAGCTTATTTTACACACCCAACAACAAATCTATCAAGTTTCTAATTCCCAACCTTAAATGATGCGTATTAGTAGAAACCAAAAGAATGTGATTAAATAGTATGTTTTAATACCTTTGTCTCCTATGTTTGGTTATAACCACTTGTAAATATATCTTCCTAAAACATTTAGTCACATGAACTAAGATAAATAATAATGTTGTTTATGCTTATGGATGCTTTGTATATATCTATATTTAAATCCCCATAATAAATATTTTTACAAAAAATAAAAGAGAAACTAGTCACATAAAAAGAAAAAAAAGAAAAATTTATGTAGCAAAATATAAAAATTGAAAAAGTTAATTGGCGTGTATTTTCTTTAACAAAATTCATATTTCGACCTTTTTTTCTTTTATAAATATTGTGTACTCATTGTCATATGGACTATCAATTACTTCCATTACATGATTGGTCATAAAAACCAGAAAACTATTGCCGTATGGAGAGAAAGCAGAGAAGAGAATCTTCCAAAAATGTTAAATCTTGTGAAACAAATAAAGCATAGCAAAGCAAAGTCCAAAGTCCAATGAGCTAAAACAAAATCAAAAAGGTTTCTTTATGTTTTTTTTTTTGAAGTAAGAAAAAAAAAGAGTTTATAAAGAAACAGTGGAGAAATAAATAGCAGAACAAAGAGAAAGATCGGAGAAAAGAATCTTTTTAGGCTCTCTCTCGCAGACTTCGCACTCACACACTCACTTCCATTGCTCCAAAAAAGTGAGCTTTTTTCTTCCTTTTTCCTATTTTCCTGATCATCTTCTTTGCATCTTATGTAACTGTAGAATCTGACTAACTTTCAGTAACCCAAAGTTTTGTTTTTTATTTTCATTTTTTCCTCCAGCTGTGTGTTCTGATCTTGCTTGTATAAGTGTAAGCTCTGGCTTAAGCTTTTTTTTTTTTAGTTGTTCTAACTATAAGAC
>Ga0041059_1001976_pt1 | contig 15763 bp, 16 predicted proteins | sample AraColnosormetaG_FD_56232 | JGI IMG/M metagenome (GOLD analysis project Ga0041059, IMG submission 56232) | Arabidopsis roots microbial communities from North Carolina, USA - Col MF nosort | ecosystem: Host-associated > Plants > Roots > Unclassified | place: USA: North Carolina | collected...
CGATGGAATCTGTCGCTTCTGTAAATGTCGCATCAAACATATAACTGAATTGTATTTGAATTACATGCATAACCACAATAATTCATGTGTTTTAACATTATCGCAGACGTCATGCGCGACGTGTCGTTTATCTGGTGGATGCTTAGTGGTTATCCTATGTTATATTTATACGAAACACGTTGTTTTTGGAATTTGTTTCACCCCTTCCCCCAATGCAACATTGGAACTCGTATATAACACTGTCGCCGCATTTAATGCAATAGATACGTATCAAATATTTTCCTACGGATAGATTTACATTGTCAAATCGCAAATAAGATTTGGCGACCATATTATGTAGCAAGTTGCATACTAATGATTACTGATATAACGAAACATTGCATGTAATGTATGATCTCTATAAGTTGATACTTTGCCGAGTTTATTGCCCAATACACAATTTCCAACTCACGCCCATTGTTTTCATACAGCGTATGCATATAGGAATTACATGTGTTGTTTTTAAATAACATTCTATGTTACAGTTACCATTGACCTTTTTATCTGTTAGTCTCCATTGAATAACTAGTCGCATACAAAGCAAACATCTGTATATATATATGGTCCGTTTTTGACATATTTAGTGATATAAGTTAGTGTTTAAATATCAAATGCATCTGTAAAATCTAAAAGGTATGTGGTTTATAGAATTAAGAAAAAAATGAACAAATACATCTATATATATCGTGTGTTTAATAAATAAAGCAGGTTACTCATTATCTACGCATGTTTATGTTCTCATTGGTAATTGAAATCTATAAGTTATGTGGCTCATCAGGAACAAAAACATATATAAATGGCGTGTGTTTTATAAATAAAACGGGTTACTCATTACCTACGCATGTTTATGTTCCCTACATATAGACACCTAGTGTCGGAACTCACGAGTTCCCGTCTATTTTTCCAGGTTATTTTGGTTATTTTACACCCCAAGAAAAAACTATTTACTAAAGTTTTCTGACGTATGACTATTTTGCTAATTTGTATGTCGAATTTGGCTAGTTAGCTAATTGACACAATTTTAATACTCTTTGTTTCCAACCAAATAATACAAGATTTTATCAAAAACAAAATATCAAATTAAAAATCTAATAACATGTGACTTTATTTGTTTAGATTTCTAAATTAATTTTATTCCAAACCAATTTAAACTACACATGCTAAATTATTAATTTTCATAAAATTAGAAATAATAAAATACAATAACTTGTAATTCCCTCTAGTCCATGAAGTTTGATGTTTTAAATTTTACTTTTGTTTCACAAAAGTTGATGTTTTAAATTAATATTATTTTCATTAGTGATCAATAGAGAAAGGAAAAAAAGTAGAACTGATATTATTAAATTAATTAAAAAAATAATAAATGAATTATAAACACGAGAGGGAGGCAAGAAAAAACTACTACAACAAGAGCACCATCATCGGAAAATACTTCATGGAGAAAACCGACAGTTTCTTTTGTCAAGTGCAATTTCGATGCGGACTTACACAGGAATAGTACTTAAAGTACGGGTGGATGGATTATACGAGACCATGAAGGGATAGCAAACACATGAGGATCTTCAATTTTAGATCATGTCAACACTCTCCTAAAGGCTGAGACGAAAGCGTTACTTGTGGCGATGCAACAAATTTGGATACAAAAATACAAGAAAGTACAATTCCAAAGAGATTGCGAAGTCCTCATTAAAACCATCAATGGCAAGTCTAATAGAAGTAAAATTGCTAATTTACTTCTAGATTTAGAGTATTGGTCTTCAGATTTTCATCTATTGTATTTACTTTCACAAAACGTCTTTGTAATAGTATAGCTCACCATTTAGTTTTCCTAATTTTACGATTTTTGTGTTTTAAGCGGACTATTTTGCTTCCCCAATTTTTACGATTTCTGTGTTCAAAGCAGACTTTAGGAACGAGCCAATTTGGTTCAAAAACCTTCTCTGTAATGATCTACATTCATAGATTAAAACATAGTTTGCAGTAAGAAAAAACAATAAAAATAATATAAAAGTTATTTTTTTTAATTTGTGAAAAATCCAAAATATCATTGTTTTAGGATCAGAGGGAATAGTAAATTTATAATCAGTGTAGTGAAAAATGTGTAAATAAATAATGTAAAACCAATTGAAACTGCAAATGTTAAATTATGAATTAAATTAATTACTATAAAAAGAAATAATATAATGCTAAGTATTTATTTATAAAATTATAATCCTTTTAAATGTGTAAAAAATAATAAAGAGTAATGGATAATTAAACCCAGCCCATTAAGTTTCATAAGCCCATTTTACTCTACTGTCTTCTTTCTCTTTTTTTTGACAATCTTTACTTTCTTCTTCTAAGCTCTATAAGAGAGACCATCCTCCTCTAGCTTGAAGCAAACGAAAAGCTTTTGAAGAACAGAGGAACAAGAAGAAGAAAGATGTTCAGGAACCAGTACGACACAGATGTGACAACATGGAGTCCCACAGGTCGACTATTCCAAGTCGAATACGCCATGGAAGCTGTGAAACAAGGCTCCGCAGCAATAGGACTCAGATCTCGCTCTCATGTCGTCCTCGCTTGTGTCAACAAAGCACAATCAGAGCTCTCTTCTCATCAAAGGAAGATCTTTAAAGTCGATGATCATATTGGTGTTGCTATTGCTGGTCTCACTGCTGATGGTCGTGTTCTCTCTCGATATATGAGATCTGAGTCTATTAATCACTCTTTTACTTATGAGTCTCCTCTTCCTGTTGGTCGTCTTGTTGTTCATCTTGCTGATAAAGCTCAGGTAAATTGAGATTTTTGGGTTAACTTTTGAATTTTGACCTAGAATTTGCTAAAGGGTTTAGTTTTATGATGTGTGAGTATCTGAAAGTTTGAAGCTTTATGTAATTGGAGTAAAGTTTAGGTTTTTATTAGCAATGTGGCCAATTTTATTTGTAGAATGTGTGTGTTGTTATGCAAGTAGTGATATTGGTTTGTGATCAAGTCTTAGTGATTGGGAATTAGAGATTCTTGTGTTGTTAATCATATCCAGTTCTGTTGCTAGTTGCTTAATCCGATTAGAAAGAGTTAACCTGTATACCCACTTTGACGATAGAAGTGTATAAGAATGTGATGATTTTGGTCGTTTGGTTGTTTCTGTGTTGTCATCGTCTGTTCTCTTTGCTTGATAGAGTTGTTTTTGCTTGCAATTCTAGAATAAATATACGTCTTTGTTGATCTCTTTTTGGTTTTGTGGTTTTGACTTGTATTACTTTGCATTTGTTTACTTACTTGTAGTTGTAGTATGTCCTGGCCACTTTATTTACTTGCCTAATGAAGTATATTTTCAGTAAGATGTTGGTTTACAGTTGTGATAGAAATTTGTGCTACATGTTCACTACTTTTGGTGTTAAACGTAGTGTTCTCAAGTTAGATGATGTGTTCACAATTTTTAAAAGGTTTGATTGCTACGTCCCACTTACTTTCATGTCTGTCAAAAATTAAGTTAGCTGCTGTATCTACATTTTCAATTGATTTCTGAGAACGTATTGATATCAGTCTTGTAGTTTGAACAACACTCTGATTTCATTCAAATGTTAAGTCATTTGTTTGTCTTGTATTAAACATCTTCATAAATTATCTTTGAGCAGGTATGTACCCAACGATCATGGAAACGGCCTTATGGTGTGGGTTTGCTGGTAGGTGGATTGGACGAGTCAGGAGCTCACCTCTACTACAACTGCCCTAGCGGAAACTACTTTGAATATCAAGCATTCGCTATCGGGTCTCGTTCACAAGCTGCGAAAACCTATCTGGAGCGCAAATTCGAGAGCTTCCAAGAATCATCAAAAGAAGATCTGATAAAAGATGCTATTATGGCCATAAGGGAAACTTTGCAAGGGGAAACACTGAAGAGCTCGCTCTGCACTGTTTCTGTTCTAGGAGTCGATGAACCATTCCATTTCTTGGACCAGGAAAGCATTCAAAAGGTGATTGATACGTTTGAGAAGGTTCCTGAGGAAGAGGAAGATGCTGGTGAGGGTGAGGCCGAACCCGAAGCTGCTCCTGGTGCTGCTGGAACTGGTGAACAAGGTGGTTCAGGTGATCAAGATGTTGCACCAATGGAAATTTGAGCAAGAGGGAATGAGTTCAAAGTTGGATTTTCTAACCAATTTTCTTGTGTGTAGCTCTTTGATATGTTCCAACTTCCAAGTACAATTGTGGTTTTTATTCGGCTTTGTTTATTTAACAGCTTGGAACAAGGAGTTATTGAGTGCCACTAGCTTATGTTTAGTCCTACTTAAGTCAAATCTGTCACATGATAATAATAATCGGCGAATCGCCAACCTAGAGAGTGTATCAAACAGACACCATTTTGAATGAGAGAAACAGCGAGAGAAAGAATGAAAGATTAATCCAACTTTGTTTCTCTTTCTGCAAATTGTTCCTCGAAGAAATGACTTCATAATGCAACCATACATTATTGAGCAAGGATGATAAATCTCCTGCTTGCTCGGAAGAAAAGTTAAAACCAAAATAATATCTCTCTTGACCTTCCAGAGAATCAATCCTGTCTTGAAATGATTTCAACACACAAAAACAACCTGAGATTGGAATTAGAAGTACTGAGTAGACGGAACCTTGGCGACGGGTTTACCACCTGGTAAGACATTGTCGGGAAGAATCAACTCCGGTGGAGTTTCACGGGTAATCCCAAGCATTGAATCGTAATCCTCGTCCTTGCGTGCATACTTCTTCCTAAGCGCTCTCTCAACCTCGATCTGCTCAAATGACTTTGAATTCTCTGAGGCGTGAATCTGTGCGAGATTGATGTAATTCTTTGCTGACTGTGAGATGTATACTATCTCTTCATCTGTTAACTTTCTCATGAACTTTGCTGGATTTCCTCCCCACACCTGCCACATGAAACTGATAACTTATAGATATGTCCTTGTAAATATATTCTCAGGTTGACGGTTGAAGAAAGTAGTTCAAAAGCATAGCGATATAAGAAATCCGTCTAATTCCTCATAAAACATTGGAAACACAAGAACCCTCTGTTACTCCCAACTCACCCTTGTTTCATATACAAGTAGAATTGCAACGGAAACAAAGGTGGTTCTCAGATTTAGACGATATATAAATACTATTTACTCTTCTTTTTGATCAAAATATAATACAATTTACAGGCATATCATTTCATTAACTAATTCTGTATCAACTAAATTGTAAGCAAAGCAAAAGTGGATCTACTTGAAGAAGTTCAGCTGGTCAAGCCTTAGCTACAGGTCAGCGTAGGACTAAATGCAGCAGACTACAGCTGCTATTACTTGGTTAATTAGCAGTTCGTTATTAGGCTTGGTAGAGCTTCAGGGTCCGTGATAAGTAAACCTAGCTAGAGTTCTATTTTTGGTTCTTGATACTTTGGATTTTCTCGTTCAGTTTAGTGAGAAATAAAGCAGTTTCCAGTTCCAGTCTTATCACAAACTCCGTAAGCAGTAAACCAGAAAAGATAAAGTGGAAAGAAAGAAACCTCTCCAGAAGGGATTCGCGTGTTCTGTTTCACAAGAGAACCAGCAGCAACCATGGCATGTTTCTCAACCACCACACCATCAAGTAGTGTTGCTCCCATACCAACAAAAGCATCATCCTCAACAGTACACCCATGAATGACAGCACTGTGACCTGCTCCGTTTCATTTTACAAACAAAACCTTTAACTAACAATCGTGTAACACAACATAAAAACAGATACTTCAAAACTGATAAATCGCTTTTTAAGGTTTACCTACTGTTACATTGTCCCCAATCAGAGTAGGTAGAACCTTGCCACTTATGTTGGTCTTTGCAACATGTACAAGCGTATTATCTTGGATATTCGTCCCAGATCCAACACTGATGTTATTCACATCACCTGCACAAGTTAGAAACCCAGATTAACATACAATAAGTTTCACAGCTACTTCATGACACATTTTATCGACAGTACAATAAATCTATGTCCAATGATCAGGACAGTAACGTATAACAGCGATACAAGATTATTAGAAGGTAAAGAGAACTTCATTTCCTAAAACTAAACTATGACTACTTTGCACAATATACTGCTGCAAAATTTGGTACTTCTATCGAACCAAAGGCCATTAAGACTTTCTAGAAGTAATAAAGCCTCACCTCGAAGAACACAGCCATACCAAATCGACGAGCCTTTTCCGATCTGAACATCACCAATAACAGAAGCACTCGGAGCCACAAACACATCTTTATCCACCAATGGTGATTTATCAAACACATTCATCAACGTCCGATGCCTCGACACTGAAAACAAACACAAATTTCTCGAATCAAATTTTTTCAATCTAAGCCACAAATTTCTCCAATCAAAGGTGAAGACACAAATTAGAGATAACGAATTGGATCTAGGGTTTCAATAGAGAGTATTAAGTGGAAGGATCTGGAAGCTTACGATGTTCCTCGATACGGTGACTTCCTTGAAGAAGAGAACCAACGCGATCAAGAGCTTGACCAGTTCCACGAATCCAGTTACCCACAGTGTAAATTGCTCGTCCTAGGGTTCCCATTTTTTTGTGATTCTCCGATTACCCAAAGTGTGAAAATGAGAAGGCTTTGTTGTTTTTGGTGTCGCTCCACCAGATAGAGAGAGGTTTATGGAGGCGTATTGATGGGAGGATTTTTTTTTTTAACTCGAGTGAGTTCGTTTATTTTGTTGACCTCTAAATTTTTAGAGTATGGAGTGGTAACTGGTAAGCTAAACCAAACCGAAATTTATTGGTTGGACTTACAGAGATTGTGAATACAAAATCCGGATAGATTCGTTTTGCAATGTAAGGAGATGGAACAAAGCTTTCAGGAGACAAACACAAAAATGAGTAAAATAATTAATATAATTTAGCAAAGAAAATAAAGAGATAAAAATAGAGATATTAGCTTATATTGTGCATTGGATATTGGAAGTATTGCATAAAGCAAAGAAATAGTTTTTAGTATAAGGATTGGAAAAAACATTGTTTGTATCTAAAATGGGGTCAAGAATGTAGAAGATGGAGTTTCTTGGGTGTTTTTCTTGGAGTTATACTAGAAAGAAGTCGGGCAAGTGATATTTACGCGTGGGCGATTTCTCTCTCAAATTTTTTTCTTCTTATAATCACAATCTCTTGTTCCGTCAATAAGTTTTTTCGTTGACTCCAGCGACGAAGAAACCCATTGGGACATGGTGCTTCAACCGTGATCCGCTACATCTTCTCGGCAATTCAATCTATTCAAAATCAAGGGAGCAGTGGAGGGCAAATGCGGCATTAGGGGAGTGCAAGAGGAGCAATTGCACAGGATCCAAAAATTATTTGATCAAAATTAAAGGGTAAAATAAAAAAATTTATCAAATTTGAGGTCAAAAAGATAATTTTGACTAAATCTGAGGGCCATAATAAAATTTTAACTAAATGTAAGGGCCAAACTCAAAATATTTAGTATAAAAGGGCTAAATTTGAAAATTTGTACAGTGACAGAGAATATATTGAGTTGGCCCTGGTGGAGGGGAGAAGATTATGCGAGACACTGTCGGTAAGAGCTATATCGGTGGTGTGGCTTCACGGAGAGGAAGGATGAGACTTCACAGTGAAGAACAAGGGCTGACGGCGGTTAGGTCGGAAGTCTAAAGATTCTGGAGGTTTCATTGGGTCGCCGCTTGATGGGGGAGGTCGACTCCGCTTCGGTGAGGCTTTACCACCGTCGATGGTCTTGAGATCTACTCACTACTGCCGTCAACTCTCTCGACTGAGCTATGAGATTCATGACTATGGCAACCCGGATCGCCTCTTCCTCCTCAAAACTGCTCTACGGTGGCAGGAGGACAACGGATCCTGAATTACCATCTCCGTTCGACGAATCTCGTCTAGGCTCCCCAAAGGGTTTCTGTTCCGGTGAGATTCTGCAATTCTTGGACGGCGGCTCAGATCGTGTTTTACGATATGAGATTAGGATTTTCAACTTTCGGTTTAGATCGGTTTTGTAATAGATGGTTTAGTCTGGTTATATGTAAGTGGATTGAGTCTAAGGGAAAATGTATGAGCCTAAATCCGGAAATAGTCCATTGGACCTTATTTATAACATTGAAAACCATTTTACAAAAAAAAAGATGGAGTCTCTTTTCTTAGGGTCTCCACCTCTCTTTATAGTCTTTTCCTTCCTCCTATGTATCTTTATTTGGCCATTAGGTACATATCTAGCTCATAAAATAACTCTCATAATTAATTCGTAAACTTGAATGGCAAGTTTACTCCTTAAACCATGACCATTAATTCATAAATTTAATCACAAATTAATATCAAGATTTAACCACCTTTCTTATGCAAGATGTACATTCTTTGCTCTGTAAAGTGATGGAACTTGGATGCGTAAGATGGATTTGTCGTGCGCGATCCGGTATCAACATAAGCTTGAGTTCTTTGAGTAAGGTTATTTGCTTGAAGACTAATATTCTTGTAATGCTGTTGGATATGAATTTGGATTAAGTAGTTGCGAGGTGACCTGACAAATACGCCGTGAGAAGGACTTAGTTCAAGTGATTGCGAAGTAAACCCAACTTATGCATCATGAGATGAGCTCGGTTTGAGTGATTTGTGAGGTGGAATCGATATATGTGTCGCGAGCTGAAGAGAACATCGAATATGCTCTTTCCGAGTTGGAGCCTTAATCCTGAAATTTGTAACGAAAGTTGGTTACTAGAGGGGATATTTTGAGCCTTAGGTGGTTTGATGCCACCGACTAATAAAATATTTGCATGATACTTAGAGTATGCTATGAGTTTTTTTGTTTTCATTGTGAGGATAAGATCTCGAAAAATTGTGTCTACAAATGTGAGTATAATCTACCCTTATACTCTGTGAATTCAACTTTTTGGGGTAAGGTTTGTTTTTTTGGAATGTCTATAGCTGCTTAGGAATCATAACTCCTTTTAGTGTTTACTGCTTTTGGCTGAACAATCTATCTTGGATTGTTTCGAGTTACTGTCCTTTTTAGTTTTAAGTGTTGCAGTTTGATGGGTATAAACTTGAAGGGTTTATAGGACGGTTTCAATCTTCTACTACTACTTATGGTTGGTTGATACGTTGGTAAGTAAGAAGCTCTCTTGACATAAGCATAAGATGGAAGCTATAAGTTCAGATGCGAAACTTAGTTTTCGTTTCCTGTTCTTATTGAGAAGTCAAGATGTTTGTCTTTCAACACTGCTGCCAGGGCTTCTACCTTCTCCTTTGGTAGTTGATCTTCTAGCATCCTGATCCTTCTGTTTTGTACATGAACCTTGATTCAGTCTTTTAAAAGTTCATGTTCAATCTTTTTATATAGACGTCTTTGTAATGTGTAATATCATCTCTGTATCATGGATGTTTGTACAATATTTCATATAAATAACAACACCTTTTGGCAAAAAAAAAAACAACATCAAATTCTTGTATTTACTTAGTTACATATAATTCAATTTAACATACACAATAAAATAACCTGATACGTAATATTTCTTATTATTAATTTCTTTGTAAATTTACTAAAAATTTAAAATACACCTTCAAATATCATATTTCGTGCCAATTAATAAAATTTTAAAAAAATCCAGTTGTAATTAACTCTCAAAAAAGCAAAAATTATCAGCTAATAAATAGTTTTACAAAAAAAAAATCCTATTTTGAGTAATTTACTAATTTCAATTGAAAAACATGAGCCGCGCTTAGTCTTTTTCCGTTTTACTAATTAAAAGAAAAAAACCCATCTGTCTTCTCTTTTTCTTCTTCCTCCTCGAAATCATTGCGGTTACTGTCGTCTTCCTCCTTCCTCTCCTCTTCGGAATCGAAGCTCACGACGGCGACAGTAACGGCATCGGAGAGGTGTTGGTGTTGGTGGTTCATTTAACTTAACATTTTCGAGAAGAGAAGGCTTTTAATTTCAAATTCCTCGCTGAATTTTTCTTCTTCTTCTTCGTCTTCATCGGAAGAAGAAGAATCCAAAAACTTATCTCATCTGCAGAAATATAATTGTGCTTCCCCATGGATTTGTCGCTTTTGTTGGTAACAATAATTCTCTCTTCCTCTCTTTCTCGTTTCTCGATGTTTTGTTTATTTAAAACTTTCTCGAACTCTTCACGATATTGCCGGAGAAGCCGGATCCATGCTCTTTTCATGATTTTGCTTTCTCCAATGAATAAAGTTTCTCTTTGGTGAATACTGAGACATTTCTGTTGATTTACTTTGTTCATCATCAGCCAAAACGGAGCTGGGAAATTTCTGGGGGAGCAGATAAAATCAGGTACAAATTAGGGTTTTTGATTTGGTCTCTCAAACTCTCAATTACAGAAATTATAATAGTTTTGTTTGTAGCAGAGTAGCAATGTCATTGAAGAACATAGTGAAGAACAAATACAAAGCTATTGGTAGAAGAGGGAGGTCACACATTGCACCAGAAGGATCATCTGTGTCTTCTTCTTTATCAACTAATGAAGGTTTAAACCAGAGTATTTGGGTTGATTTGCCTCCAGAGTTACTTCTTGATATAATCCAAAGGATTGAGTCTGAACAGAGTTTATGGCCGGGGAGGAGAGATGTTGTTGCTTGTGCTTCGGTTTGTAAGTCATGGAGGGAGATGACTAAAGAAGTTGTTAAAGTTCCTGAGCTCTCTGGTTTGATCACGTTTCCGATTTCTTTAAGACAGGTTTGTTACTCTTGACCAGTTTGTCTTATAATCGATTATCATTGTGTCTAAAACATTGGTTTTGTTTGGCTTAGCCTGGACCTAGAGATGCTCCAATTCAATGCTTTATTAAACGTGAAAGAGCTACGGGGATATACCGTCTCTATCTTGGTTTAAGCCCTGGTTAGTTTTACTAGTTCACCTTAAGAACCTCTTATGAATTGAGTTTGGACTGTTTTATATATCACATTCGTCTTCTTATAGCTCTTTCCGGTGACAAGAGTAAGTTGTTGTTATCTGCAAAGAGAGTCAGGAGAGCGACGGGTGCGGAGTTTGTTGTATCGTTATCGGGGAATGACTTCTCGAGAAGTAGTAGTAATTACATAGGAAAACTGAGGTAAAGTCTTCTTCTTTTTGTTCTATATGATCACCATGCCCATCTATTATAAGTCTTGTTGTGTGTGGTGGACAGATCAAATTTCCTGGGAACGAAGTTCACAGTCTACGAAAACCAACCTCCTCCGTTTAACCGAAAGCTCCCACCATCGATGCAAGTGTCTCCATGGGTATCGTCGTCATCTAGTAGTTACAACATAGCTTCAATCTTGTATGAGCTGAATGTTCTGAGAACCAGAGGTCCAAGAAGAATGCAATGTATAATGCACAGTATCCCGATTTCAGCGATTCAAGAAGGCGGCAAAATCCAGTCGCCAACGGAGTTCACAAACCAAGGAAAGAAGAAGAAGAAGCCGCTGATGGATTTCTGCTCAGGGAACCTGGGAGGAGAATCCGTTATAAAAGAACCATTAATTCTGAAAAACAAGTCGCCGAGATGGCACGAACAGCTTCAGTGCTGGTGTCTAAACTTCAAAGGTCGAGTCACAGTCGCCTCGGTGAAAAACTTCCAGCTAGTGGCAGCTGCTGCAGAAGCAGGGAAGAACATGAACATACCAGAAGAGGAACAAGATAGAGTGATATTACAGTTTGGGAAGATAGGCAAAGACATTTTCACAATGGATTATCGTTACCCGATCTCTGCATTCCAAGCTTTTGCTATTTGTTTAAGCAGCTTCGACACGAAGCCAGTCTGCGAATGAAGCAAAACATATCATATCAAATTATATTCTTCTATTTGCAGTTTGTGTGGTTTAATGTACATACTTTTCCCTCTTGGAGCAATCAAACAATCAGATCTTTTTTTTCATTCTAAAAACTTTAATTTCTTCTTAATTTTTTAATTAAAAGTAATTAACGTTTGGTTAAGGTAAGGTATGTTTTAGTCTTTCATTGGAAGCAAAGAGTCATCACCTTTCCTTTATTACAAAACCCAATCTCTGTTTCATTTATTTTTGCAAAAAGTACAATTTTGAACCTAATAAGATTATATAATGAAAGCTTTTGTGAGAGGACTATTAGCAAGAGCTAATGAGGTCCCAAAGATTCATCAGAGGAAGGTATCGGCCGGTTTTGGTTGCTTAACTTCGCCTCCGCCGCCGGAGAAAGGGTTGGAGAATCTGACGGTGGCGGATGTGCTCTCCACGAAGGATACTGACATTGATACGTGGATCTCGTGCCGTACGAATGACACTGTTTCTGACGCTGTTAAAAATGTTCGTTCAAACTTCTTTCTTTTTCTCCGTTTTTATTGTTTGCTCATCACGTTACACACGCATCAATTAGTACCCATGAAAACGAGATTTTTAAAACAATGTATCAATTTTATGGCATTAGTTAGCTTAATATGTTTTTGGGGTACAATTCTTTACCTTTGGACATTTAAGCTGCCATAAGTCTATAAATCTCGAACTAAAAACTCATACAAGAACTATTTTATTTACTTATTAATGTTAGGTTCGTTGCCTACTCCACGTTGTTCTATGTCCCAGCTAATAAAATAAGACGTGATTAATTTCCACATTCGGTGCAATATAATACCTATATGTAGTTTATGTCAATGTGTCATGTATACACGTATGTATATGTCAAATTGTAAATCAGACCAATGTTTTCGAGATATATTTCTATTTTATGTATAATAAGTAAAGCACACATATTTGTATATTATGTCAATTTGTCATGCATATATAAGATATATGCGTAGACCACTAATCTCGTTGGTCGTGTTAAAAACAAAAAACAGATGGCAAAGCATAATATTGGATCGTTGGTCGTGTTAGAACCTGGAGACCAACAATATATAGCAGGAATTGTCACAGAGAGAGGTATATATAAGCTTTCTTTAATAATGTTCTTTCTACGGAAAAATACCAAAAAAAAGGAGTTATGAATATGATCACCCAATACCTTGAATGTTGTAGTTAACAGTTAAAACACACAATTTATTAAGAAGGGTTCTTCATTTTGTGACTAATTATCATCACAAAATGAAACAGACTATATGAAAAAGATCATTGGGGCAGGAAGATCATCAAAGCTTACAAAAGTTGGAGAAGTTATGACAGACGAGGTCAGAATAAACAAAAGATAAAACTCTCAAGTTAATTTTTCATTTTGTAAATTTTCGTAATTTTAAGTAAAAGAATTGGAAATGATTTTGGCCAGAGCAAGTTGGTTACTGTTTCATCTGGGACAAACATAATCAAAGCAATGCAGCTTATGTCAGGTAATTTACTATATATACTTACATATATATATATATATATATCTAATCCAAATTGTAAATTATGTTTTGAAATTGACAAAAGAAAATTGTGTTTTTTTTAAATGATGTAGAGAATCACATAAGGCATGTACCGGTGATTGACGGAAAGATAGTGGGACTGATCTCTATGGTTGATGTGGTTAAAGCCATTGTGGACCATCAAAATGGAGAGCTCAAACGTTTGAATGAATTCATCAAAGGAGACTATTACTAGTTTAGAACCCTAGAAGAAGCAAAGCTTCAATAATACATACTATCAATAACTATGTAAATACAGTTAATAAAGGACTAATTATTTTAACAGATTCCCTAGTCTAAGTGATTATGAGCATAAGCCGATTACGACTATAAGAAGTTAGCACTTAGCATAAAAACATTTAGCGCTTAAAAACATTTTTAGAGTCAGAACATATTTATGAAACTTTAATTTAGAATATCAAATAGTATTGTCGATTCGATAGTCTACTAAAAACCATAATTATCTTACTAATCACCTTTTAGGGACTAAAAAAAGTTCTAATGATCTTGTAGATAATTCATCCTGTCACCTTTTAAGTGTGATGATTGATGAATGATTCTAACCAAAACCAAAGAATACTAGAAAAGTATTTTCAATGATCGGATTCTTTACTGGGCTCAAAGCCCAATGGGCTTTAATAATAATAGGGTTTAATATTATTATTTTTTTTGTTGGGTCTAAGGGTTTTGTAATTTCGAAGCTTCTCTCTCTCGTTTCTCAATCTGCGATTCACCATTTCTCTCGTCTCGTCGTCTCTCAGAAATCTTTGTAAGTGCTTCGTTCCCCATTTCTCTCTGATTAGATTTTGTGTTTGTTCGTTTTGCTTCGATTCTGCGATTTTTGATTTGCCCAATTAGATTCGATTTCGTTCTATGTTCGGATCTGAGACCATTTGTATGTTTAATTCTTCTTTGATTTTGGCTTTGATGTTGATTCCGATCTTGGGTCTTTAAGTGTGTTCATCATTTGTTTTATCTTCTCATATGGTTTCTACAAACTTCTCAACGTCATAGAAATGTATAATTGTTAGTGTTTCGTGGGTTAATCTCAATGTTCTTACTTTCTCTTGTTGTTTAAAGGCCTAGGATTGAATCTGTCGACGAAAATGTGATATATGAGTGTATTCAGGGTAAGGGTAGCTTTGTGGGAAACTTGATATGATGCTGCAGATTTGATTTACTACTGTTTTTTTTTTTTATGGTTTCTGGTTCTTTAGTTAGTTGAGAGAGCTATAATGGGGAGAAAGGCTGGAAATTTGTACATAAACCCGAAAAAGCTCGGGAATTTGGCGAAACCGTGTATGAAGGAAATGGTATCGTTCTTGAACTGTATGGCTCTTAACAATATCAAAGATGATAAATGTGAGAAACAGAAGCAACTCCTGAGTGTTTGTATGCAAGGCCAGGTTAATATCTTTGCATTTTGCTACTGCGTTTTATACTTTTATTCGTCACTGCCTTTTGCGAAAACGATGAACTTTGTTTTGTTTTCTTGCTTGCTTTGCAGTCGGATCATAAGAACAAGTCTTGGGGTAACATTAACTACCATTTGCAGAGGCTAACCCGTGGAAGAAAGTAATCGAAAGCAATGGGATCTTGTTATCCATAGACCGATAGATGAATCCGTTGTTCGATCTTGTCATTTGTCTCTGTGTTCTTTGAGGTATGTAGAAGAAGAACTTTGGACACATTGTTCATCGAGAGAAAGGATTATTGGTCTCTTTGTTTTGCAATAAACATGTCTTCTGAGTCAAGGGTCAGGCAGAAGATCCATTAGTATTAATGATGATGTGCTTAGTCTAGTTTAAATTAGAAATGATATGTACCAAATTGCAATTAAAACATTGATTATTAGAAAACTTGAAGCTACAATAAGATTTAAGTTGTAATTTTTTTTTTTTTTCTCAACTTAAATTAGGGTTAGTAGTGTCTTTAAATTACATGTTAGCATTACTGGAAAAAAGTCTTAATACAAATAAGAGTTTCAATAAGGTACAAGTGAATGCAACAGAACTGTTTACATATTTTTTTCTTCATAAACATTTATGCATATTCTTGAGATAAATGTTTACTAAAAAAACTTTCGATGATTTTCAATCTGATCCGGGTGTTTTCTCCAAGCTGCCAAGATGCCTTTAAAACAAAGCATTAAAAGTGGTTAGTGATTGTCAAATGAATACGATAAATGGTAACTATGGGTATATTTTTCGAGATTTCGAAAAGTTTAAGAATTATGAGTTTTTGAGTTCAAAATTAGTTGATGATGAATAAATTAGTCCATGCCATGTATTGTACTAGATTTTGACCCGCGGTATACCGCGGGGCTAGGTTTTTAATAAAATTTGTTATATAAAATGTATATGTAGATATTTGT
>Ga0041059_1001977_pt1 | contig 15758 bp, 9 predicted proteins | sample AraColnosormetaG_FD_56232 | JGI IMG/M metagenome (GOLD analysis project Ga0041059, IMG submission 56232) | Arabidopsis roots microbial communities from North Carolina, USA - Col MF nosort | ecosystem: Host-associated > Plants > Roots > Unclassified | place: USA: North Carolina | collected 2013-09-02
GGATTAAGACACCAAAAACAGAGTCAGCGTTTAAATGAAGCTGAGAATGAAGATTTTACATAATCGTGAAAATTGTTGAAGTTTGTTGTTCTTCTCTTTGANGTTTCTGGGTTTCGAATATTATGATTCATCCTCTGTGAAGAACATTGTTCTTNCAAGGTGAATCTAGAGTCTCCCCTNTTTTNTGAACATTGGAGCTCATTGTTATCCTTGAATATTANTCGGAAGTGTTATTTTGGTTGATTGATCGATTGTTTGTGATTGAAGAAACAGATCCTAGTTTTTCTGTATCAACAGCTCAGCCTGAACATGATGATCTTTTTCCCATTCGAGGGTAATTCACTTCTCAGTGTAAGAGCCTCTAAGGTTTTAATCCTCTCCATGCTGGACCTAAAACGGTGCCAAAACTCAAAGAATACAATGCTGAAACCGTAAATGTTGGCCTGCAATACAGATACATCACTTAAGAGAACCGAGTAAACTTAATGTATACAGTATAACCATAATGTAAAATAGTATACACAAGGACAAACTTTTTCATCAATCATATCCGATTTATCTAGAATTTCCGGAGCTTTATCAAAGTTTGTTCCTCGTTCATTATAGGAACCAACATCTTTGCTAATAGTAGCATCGCCAAAAGTTTTTTTTTTTTAAACTTGCCTAAAAAGTTTTTTTTTTTAACATGATTGTCTTATTGTGGAACCAAAATCTGAAATGGATAAAACTTAAGATAAATAAGTTAAAGATTATACCCAATCTGAAGTCTGATAATTTCATATTCTTATGGGCATCCCGAAAAATGTTTAGCGGATTAATGTCCCGATGCATGATTTTTTGCTTCATGGATTTGCTTTATACCTTCTACAATTTGCTTGATTGCTCGCCATACAAAAGCGTTATCTAAGAAATAAAAATCCTCCAAAAACTCGTCAAGGGTGGTGTGATAAGAAAAAAAATAATGTGTGAAAATAAAAAAATAGTGATACTAGAGTAAATTAGTTGATATTAGAACATAAATGTTTAAACTTTACCTTCTACATAACTCCATCTCAATATAAAATGTTGAAGCTTTAGAATCAGCGAATAGAGGTTATATATGTCATTTTTTCCATCTCTCCGACATGTTTTTCTAATTCATAGATAGTTTCTTAATTCTTTTCTAAGTTTATGCATATACTCTAGATTTGATTATAAAAGCGGAAAGCTAAGACGACGCACATAGACATGAAACCCTCCTCTGAAGTTTTCTCCCTTCTCTCTCCTCAAGTAGCTCTCAAGTCTTCGCTGTTTTTTGGTCGGAGATTAACGTTTGGTGGCTCCTATAGCACCAACGTTGATCTTCTTTCAGTTTATGTTTGTTTCTTTACTTATCCTCGCAGTTGCAGTTTACCGTTTTGGTATTTTGTCGTCCGATTTTAAGATCTCGATTAGTTGGGTTGTCTTATGACAACCAATGACTTTATTGTGGTGTTAGATCGGCTTTCGTCCAATATCGTTCGGCTCACATAGTGACGATGATTGGTTTGCTTTTGACGCTTCCTTGCCACTTTGCTTTCGGTTTCTTTTATCCGATATAGTTGTTGTTTTTTATGAATAATCTTCATGGTTAACAAGCTTTTGGTTTTCGAGATTCAGATTGGGAGAGTTTCTAATGCAAAATCTATATGATTGACGATGTAGGCTTGTTAAAGTTGTCTCTGTTATCGTCTCTCTTCGTTCTCTCCGGAAAATCTATTTCTTTTGCCAACATGGTTGCTTTGCCGTGTGGGTGTTGTTGAAAGTTCAGTTGGTTTACTCTCTATGTTGATGTCCTTCAGATTTTGAGAAACAATTGCCTGGGGAAGATTGCAGATTTGATGCTGAAGATTATGGGTTTCTCTAATTAAAAACCGATGGACTTCTGTGCTTGAAGCTCTAGCGGTTTCCGGTGGTTTTGGAGGTGCCTTTCGTTGCTTATCAAATCGACGATGAACGGCGATGACTTATGCGTCATCTGTCCTCGGGTCTCAACTTTGTCGACGACTATTACTTCCTTACAGGAATTAGTTTTCTCTGGTGGGCTTTCATTAATTTGGGCATGTGTTTAAAAGCTTAATGTTGTGAAGATGGATGTCAAAATGTAAGTGGAAGTTTCCACTGTTATATATTTTGCAACACTAGATAAAGTACAATACTTATGAGAAAAAATAAAAATAATTATAAAAGCGTTTAACCCGGTTTAGTTCGATTCGGTTTAATAAAGAGATTATCTCAAAACAAAACAAAATTCGCATATCGCCGATTATTCAAATCGGTAACGTACGGTCTCATTTGAGATATTCCGGTGTGTGCAACAGTTACACCAATTAAACCTTTTCCTTAAAAAATAAAAATGGAGAGATTCTTCTACAGAGAGAAACCCTAAAGACCAAAATAGGAATCGTGCCTATCACTCTCTTTCTCGAATCATCTTCTTCCTCGCGAAGAGACTTCCTTTAGTTTCTGTTGAAATCTCTTATTTGCGGTGATGAACTTTGAAATTTGATTCCAGAAGTCCGATGACGACGACGGCGGAAACTGGGCAATCCTCTGGTTCGAAACCCTCTGATGATGATGCATGGGCCAAACTGGGTCAGTCTTGTTTCCTTGTGGTGCTTACTCATTTCTCTAATTGATTGCAAATTCTCATTTTTAGTTCTAAATTGACGAATTCACTTTAATTTGAGATTTATTGTGAAACTTTCATAATGAATTCTATACAAATTTGCAGTTCCTCTGGACACCAGATTCTCTGACATTGAGATTAGGTGCAATGATATGGTAATATGCTCTGAGATTAAACCGTCTTCCCTGGAAAAACATGAATGGTGCAGAATAACTAAGAATTTGGGTCAAAGTTCTGCCACTATACATAATAAGAGGTATGCCAATAACTATTGACCTTCACTAGCAAATGTCTTGTTATAGGTAGACAAAGTTCTTGTTAAGTTTATTAAGACTATTCAAAAGGATTGGTCTTTCTAACTTGAATATGAAAGATCGTTTTATCGAACCAGCAGAGGGTAGTTGTAACTAGCTTTTAGTATCACTCGTTTGGTAGCTGCCCATTTTGATTAAATGAACTCTTAATTTCTGGCTTCACAATTATCTGTTTTCGGTTTCTTTGTAATCTTCTACGTGTTGGTGTTTTGTTTTGTTAGTTCACCATCACATCTTTCTTTATTTGTATTTGTTTGCGCTTTCTGAATTGTGGTGTGCTTGCTTAGTTCGGATGCTATACTTGTTGACAAGGCTGTTGTCCCGAAAGATGGTGCTGTTGATATCATTAGTGGATCTGAAATTGTTCCTGGCCCTGAAGAACAAGGTTAGATCTGCTTACCTTTTTATCTCTCTGAGTTCTGAGTTTATTTCCTAAAGCCTAATTGTTTTCATCTTGAAAATGGTATATACGATTGTACTAGTACAAGGGCAGCGAATGTCATCTTGAAAATAAATTTCTAAATTTTTTGAATTTGAATTTGTTCAATCTGTTAGGGTACTTGCAGTACAGATTTACAATAATGCCTGCTCCAGAATCCAGAACCCAGCTATTACAGGTGCTCTATGATCTCTACTTATAGTCCATAATCTTACATTTTTGAAACTTTCTGTCGAATTTCTTATCTCTCTTTTCCAGATTTCCATAGATCCTGAACATGCAAAATGCAGTATCTGCTTAAACATATGGCATGATGTTGTCACAGCTGCACCTTGCCTTCATAATTTCTGGTCTGTCATATGTTGATTTTGTTTTAGTTCTCATTCATTACATGCATATTTCACTCTATTGGTAGTTGATGGTTGATGTGTTCTGCTATCAGTAATGGCTGTTTTTCAGAATGGATGCGGAGATCGGAGGAAAAACATAAACATGTGTTATGTCCACAGTGCAGAACAACAGTACAATATGTGGGAAAAAATCATTTTCTGAAGAACATACAAGAGGTATAATTATCTGTTTGCAAGCATTTTCGTCATTTACATTTTACATATGAATGTTCTTTCCATTTGCTACTCTTCTCCTAGAGAATCTTTCTCATTCTTGTGCTTCATTTATGCTTGAGCTTTTGATGAATAATTCAGCTCTTATGTTAGGAAATATTAAAAGTGGATGCTGCACTGAGGCGACCAGCTGAAGATATTGCAGTGTTGGACTCATCTGCATCGATACAATCAAATCTTGTAAGTATTTGCTGCAATATCTTCTATTAGGTAACTATTTTTGGAAATATATAATGCCGTTATTTAACAAGATGAGTTTGTCTTGCTCCACATTGACTTCGTGGTGTAATGACTAATAAATCATTACCATATCTTAAACACGCTAATGGTATTTCTGGTTCAACTAGTCTTGAGTTATATGTACCTGCCATGCTATCTTAATACTACAATTGACAACATTTTAGATCATTGGGAGCAAGAGAAAACGTCGATTGAATATGCCTGCGCCCACACATGAAGAAAGAGATAGCTTGCGTTTGCAATGCCCACAATGTGGTAATAGAAATTTATCTGGTTGCGTCTTAATATCTCTTTACAGTAAAGAAAAGCTCTCTATTTAGTGGATAGGCTACTTATCAACATTGATTCCCTGGGAAGGAGGTGAAGTGGGATAATTAGGAACTAATAATTGATTAGGTCTCCAAGGTGGATCTCGGGTTCTATCAGTTCTCGTTTTGTCCAGAAATTCTCTCTGTTTTCATATGTCCATCTCTAATATCTAGTTTAATAAGGTTTTCCTTAGTATCTCTAAGCTTCTGCCGTTTCCCCTTACTACTTTTAACTAGTGTCCTTAATATTTCGTCTTTTTCAGTCCTTACATACAACACACCTTAATTGTAGTTCTTTAGTGTTTGACTTTTTAAATTTAGTATATGATTGAGGTGATTTTCCAAATTAGCGGTACAGTAAGAACCTAAACCTGTGCTACAAAATTTGTTGATGGCAGAGAACCTTTGAGACTAGAACTTGAACCCATTGTTCAGATCTCTTTTCGTGCTAATCTCCTAGTTTATTGAAGATAAATTGATTCAGACGAAACCAAAAAATAAAGTGATTCTAGTCCTAGTAAAGAAGAAAATGTACTTGAGAAATCTAAAATAGACGAGCACTGTCATTCACGGGTTTTATCTCAGCATTCCTGTCTTCCTGAAGTTGATTTATTCTTTTATGACCTGGGCTCTGTTGGCAGTTGCTAATATTGGTGGTTATCGGTGTGAACATCATGGTGCACATCTGCAATGCCACCTGTGTCAAGGAATGATGCCCTTTAGAGCCAATCTCCAAGTGCCGTTACACTGTAAGTTACAGTACATGATTCTTTATTTTGCATTGTTCACTGTTTAAATAATCTAACATCTAGCTCTCAAGACTGGTTTCTGTACTTTTTTCCCGTCTTGATATTGTAAGTTCATTGTTGTTGTTACTTTCAATTGCTCTACATCGGAAAATTTGTACCGAGTGAATGGATGCTGTTCCTGTTGGTAAACATGTTATGTAATGATATCTAATATGTCGTCTGCGAAACTGGGGGAAAAAAATGTGATGCTGGTAGAATACAGAGAATAATATTTGTATGTTTCTTAGAGCTGGGTATTGCAAGGTTGGACTGATAAGAGACTAATATTTAAACATGTTCAGTAGGAAAGGAATCTCTGACAATTATATATATACACATTTGACTCTAGTTTATTGCAGGCAAGGGATGCGATAGGCCGTTTTGCGGTGCTTACTGGAGTTCCGAGAATGTTACACAAGGTGTATCTGGTCCAGTCTGCGTTCGCGAAACTTTTAGACCTGTAGGTTGAGCTATGATTCTCCAATGTCTACCTATGCTGGTTATGTTGATACTGCTGTATGTTATATGAGTTTAGAATGATGTAGTTAAGACTGATATCTTAAACCTCTTACTTTAACTTAGTTTTTCGTTTCTATCTATGAGGTATTGTAATGTAAAATGTCACTGTGGTTAGGATTACGATGATCAAGATAGTTTTGTTTATTTTTGCTTTCCATATTCGACATTTACCATGTGGTTTCCCTTCTGCTCCAGTGGCTTGCATGATAATGTTCATAAGATATTTTTTCTCATTATTTCTCACTAATATCTGCAGATCTCGGAACGCACAATTACAAGGATTCCATTCATAACCCATGAAATGAATCGCCATGAACAAGATGTAAGGAGTTTTCTTTATCAGGTTATTGTTTCTTATTTTCTATTGGTGACATTCTCTGTGGACTGTAGATAACGCAAAGATGCATTGCCCATATGGAGAAAACTGTGCCGGATGTTGTAGCAGAGTGGCTCAGGCTTTTCAACAATAGAGAAATAGGTAATCTCAAGACTCTCAGCTTAGCTATATAGCACATTAAGAAACAGCTGAACTTGATTTACCTCCTTGAGCTCTACAATGAGGAAATAGTTCTTATCATTCTTGATTTGCTTATGTATTATCTATTGAGTTTTGATGATGTCTCTTCATATTCAGACCGCTCGAGAATGCCTCTGAATCATGCTGAGACGATAACTGCATCAACACATGTTTGCAAGTAAGTTCATGGTCTAGTGTGTATACTCTTGAGATTTAAGGTCTCTTAAGTTTCTTTCGATTGTGTTTTATACATGTAGTGATTGTTATGATAAGCTGGTGGGATTCCTTTTATACTGGTTCCGGATAACACTGCCGAGAAATCATTTGCCAGCGGATGTAGCGGCTAGGGAAGATTGTTGGTATGGATACGCATGTAGGACACAACACCACAACGAAGATCATGCTCGTAAACGTAACCATGTATGTCGCCCTACCAGAGGGAACCATCACTTTTAGTCCGCTTTTCATCTTTTCTTTTGATTATATTTTGGGATATTCTGTATGAGTAGTTAGAAACTGTTCCTTGAATAGTTATCAAAATGGATTATTTTGTCATCTGCTATATAGAAGATGGTGTCGGGTCAGACCTTTATTTCTGACATACCAATCAGATCAACCGTTTTCTTAGCAAATGTATTAACAATCTTATGAATTAGCCATTTTGTGTGTTTCAAAACTTTCAATTGCCAATAAAAATTTAACTACAATATCAAAATGATTCGTTGCGTTATTAAAATGTTGTTATCTCAAAAATCTTTAATACTCTTGGGTCTTTTTCATTTTGGTCAAAATATTTGGGTCTTTGTTATTCAAGTTTATGTATAATCAAAAGCCAATCGTTAATGTTGTATATTACACTAAAGCAGCTCATTTACGGTCCTTTTTTCCATATTACCCATGTGTCAAAATATAATTTGGTAATCATCGTCAGATGTGACAAGCAGATAAGTTTTCTAGTTTGCTAATGTTAATTCTGTAATCATCGTCAAATAATCAGATTCAAGTTCAACCAGAAATAAAGCATTAAACAAAAAAATCGATCTTTTATCATTTCATGGCCAAATCAATGCGGCTAGCAAATTCAGCTTATCAATTACAACCAATTCTATAAAGAACAAAAAAATCAAAAGGTGGCTCAGAAGTGCTTGAAAGGTAATCACGAGATTAAAAAATCTCAATCATGTGATAAAAGGTCATTTTTTCTTCATCATCACCACCATTTTTGTTTTCACAGAAAAACTTCAAATACAAAATTGCAAATACCGTAAAACAACAAACTCAAGGTTGATCTTAAAAGGATAACAAAAACCAGAATCTGTAAGCTTTAGCTAGCTCGAAAAGATAATTTTGACAAACAGAGATTTAAAGATTTGCAGTTCTCAATAACTTCTCAGTGTATCAGTTGTATTATATATATAGTGAACCCAGAAATTAGGGCAAACCCTCTGTTAAAAGACCAAAATAGCCCTAACAATGTTCAATTATTTCGAAAATACTCTCACAGTTTCCTTGGTGTCTCCGCCATTACTCCAAAACTTCTGCTTCTTCGAAATTTCTAAGCCTTAAAGTTTGATAATTTATCTCGAAAGACATGGTTTTTTCCGTTGCAACAAGCTCTGTTACGAACCCAAAGCTCCATCATCACCACCATCTTAGTGACTTCAACAGAAACAGAGTATCTACATCTCTCAAGATAATGAACTCGAAGAATCACACAAACCCAAGAAAGTAATGTTCCTCTCTCTTTATTTTCTCTTTGAGGAATTTTAACGAACACGTTACGTGCATTCTTCAACAATGCATAACAGAGTATACATTTTTACAGGTGTGAGTGTTTTGATCTCTACGATCAATTAATTCCATACAAGAAAGCTTGGTCATGGCAAAAAAGCATTCTCAATGAGAAAAAAGCTTTGATTGATAAAAACCAAGAGTGTTCAGATTCATTAATTATACTACAACATCCTTCTGTTTACACAATGGGAACTGGAAGCTCAGAGAATTATCTCAATTTCGACATAAAGAATGCTCCTTTCGATGTTTATAGAACAGAACGTGGTGGTGAAGTTACTTATCATGGTCCTGGTCAGGTAAAACACAATGAGTCTCCTTTGTTTTCTTCTCAAATTCATCAATATTGAAGCTAATGGTTTGTCAATGAATGTGAAATGTAGCTAGTTATGTATCCTATAATCAATCTACGGAATCACAAAATGGATCTTCATTGGTACTTAAGGAAGCTTGAGGAAGTAGTTATTCGTGTTCTTTCTTCGGCTTTCGCCATCAATGCTTCTCGTCTCGACGGTTTTACTGGAGTTTGGGTTGGTATGTTTGTTCATAATCTTCACTTCTTACTGTGGTTTGATCTGATTCTTGCTAGTGAACTAATACATATGTATTTATATAGGCAACAAAAAAATGGCGGCGATAGGTATTCGTGTGTCGAAATGGATGACATATCATGGTCTAGCTCTTAATGTTACAACAGATTTAACACCCTTTAACTCCATAGTTCCATGTGGGATAAGGAACCGTGGGGTTGGAAGCGTAAAGGGTTTGATTGAGGATGGAGAACATTATAATAAGCTTGAAGATTTGCAGTTGTTAGATATAGCTCATGAGTCGTTACTAAAGGAATTCTCTGAAGTTTTTCAGCTTCAGATGGAAAAGCAAACAGTATTCAAATTGGAATGCTGAAGGATTTTGTGGTTCTTACTTAGCTTACAAGTGATTTATGGGATGGTGGTTATGCAGGAAACCTTTTGTGGACCAGTGATTTTATTGGCAGTTTGTTAAGTTGTTTGTTTTCTTGTAGATATGTGTGTGAGAGATTTGATTTCTCTATTTCTCTCTCCAAAGAAAGCTTATCTGCTTCTTGGATTGACCACAAAGGGATGGCTCTGGAAGCTGCTTTCTCCATGAGTTTTTGCTCCTTCTCTGTCCCTAAAGCAATCTTCTGTGAGAGAGAAACTTCATCTTTTCAACGAATCACCTCGAGAGCAAAGGGAATTGCGGGTGAGAGTCAAGTTCAAAGCTCTGATGGAGTTGAGACTCAAGTCAAGGAAACTTCTCCCAAAGTATTTGATAAACTGCCTGAAAGAAATTTAGATACTTGGAGCGGTGGCAGAGAAACAGCAAGAGGACTTTCAGGTTCAGTAGTAAGAAACACTGTACGAAAAGATACTACTTTACGACATATCTCACCTTCTAGTCATTCAACAAAGGTTAGAGGAGATAAGCCAGAGATTTCAGGGGGTGAGAAGAAAGCTATTGTAGATAGAAGCAAGGCCTACGTAAAGCTGAAATCTTTAGGGAAAGAAGTGAGAGACGCAGGCTATGTACCAGAGACTAAGTATGTTCTTCACGACATTGATGAAGAAGCTAAAGAGAAAGCCTTGATGCATCATAGTGAACGGTTAGCTATTGCTTTCGGGATTATAAACACTCCTCCAGGGACGACAATAAGGGTGATGAAGAATCTGAGGATATGTGGAGATTGCCATAACTTCATAAAGATATTATCGAGTATCGAAGATAGAGAGATCATTGTAAGAGATAACAAGAGGTTCCATCATTTTAGAGATGGTAACTGCTCTTGTGGAGATTATTGGTAGACTTTTGTATTAAAAGATGTGAAATTCTACAAAGTTATACTAAACTATGGGCATAAGCCATTTATGCAACTTCCAATGCTTTTTCCTCAAACGTTTATTTATCATCGAGTATTGAAGATAGATAGATCATTGTAAGAGATAACAAGACGTTTCATCATTTTAGAGATAGTAGCTGCTCTTGTGGAGATTATCTGCCAACTCTCTAACAAACATATTTACTCAAACTTGATCTCTTTAAAAGGCATCAGTGAAATGGACAAACACTAAATAAATAGGATCACAATTATACATACAAATCATTAATCATACTCTTACTAATTCAGTTTGGCTTGCTATTTCCTGTTTCTTAATAGCCTTGTACAAGGAATATACATAAGATGCAAACCCAAGGATCCCAGCTAACAGAGCTCCTCCCTTAAACCATCCAATGTCGTCATCCATAAACCGAAACGCCAACACAACGAAAATGTTCGCTACAGGTGTCGCGGAGAAGCTGACAACATTAGAGAAAAGGGAAGAAGCCAAACACACAAGACCCACAAGCCCTAAAGACATTACTTGCCATGCAAGTGATAATCCGATAAGACTCAAAACGTAAAGTGGCTTCCCCGTTTTAAACGTCTCGAAATCTTCCTTGATATCTTTGAACTCACCGCTTACAAACAATCCAACCAAACATATCAACGTTGCAATCATAGAAGCATTGGTTTGCATCAACATCACCGCGGAAACTCTACTCTCTGTCTTAGGTATAACCTTTTGGAACCCTAATTGCATGATACATAGAGATAAAGAGAAGGCTACCGTGCCAAAGAAGCTACACCAAGCACCGTAGCTCATTTTCCATCCTTCACTTTCGCAGGGATAATAGGCATCATCCGAAGATGTAATGCCCGTAGCAACTCCAGAAAGGACGATGGATAATATGATCCAACGGTTGAATTTGTGTTTGTTAATAATCGCTGTAAATATGGAAGTGAAGATCAATTGTGTAGTAAAGATCCAAAAGAAGAACACACAATGAGTTCTCCCAATTGCGTAGAGTTGGCTATAAGCCGAAAAGAGGACACCGAGAGAGATGTAAAGAAGAAAGAGTTTTCCAAAAGAAGAAGAAGATTGAGTTTCTCCATGAGTGGAGAATAAAGAACGCCACAAGAGAAGAAGGAAGGCTATAGATGGAAACGCAGCGTTTTGGAGAAAAGATTGAAGCCAGGTTCCTTTAAATTGTTTTGGATCGTCACAAGCATCACGTCCTGTTTGGATGAAGTAGTAGTTTAAAAGAAGTGTTGATAAAACACGTCCTGTTACGACAAAACCAGAGCAGACAAAGATACAAATCCACCAGTTTCGTGTCTTGAGAATTTGTGACCGATCAGAAGCTATTGATGTCGTTGCTCTTGGTTGATTCTTAACTCCAATATTAGCTTCTTCTTCTTGAAATAAACCAACAAAAGAAAAGATGTACTTTATATTATTTCAACTTGTATAGATTAACACATTATCGGTGTAATATGAATACACATTCAATAAAAAAAAAAGGAAGATATGTATACACATACCTTGTGTTATTCTATCCGGAGATTCGGTGTATAAACCCATGAAAGTTCCTTGTGGAGAATGGACTACAAATATTTGAAGAAAGTTTCACTCTAAATGGATTTTGCTCATACCATGATCACATATATGAATTTGCTCATACCAACATATAGATCACATACAGTTATTAGTTATGAATATATGATATGCATTATTATATACGGTCAAATAAGCAAGATTAAAAGATATATAATCAAACATGCCAGATTGCCAGCTAGTACCCAACTGGGAGAAAAATTCAACGCGGCGCAAATGATCTATTATGTCGAATCAAAGCAAAAAAGATAACTTCGTAATGCTTCAAACCAAAGCAAAACTGAATTATTTGCCACATGAAATTGAATATATCGTGGGTAGACAAAGCGCAAATAATGAATTCATATTTGATAAACTAGTTCTCAATTTTGTGGAGTCTTTCTACCTTTAGAATTAAGTCATTGCTAATACAATTTTGACTATGCGTAAGTTTCCATGACCAGGTAGTTTATTTGATTTTTAAACTTCTAATAAATATGTTCTAGTTCAAATGAATATATAACGATACGAAAATATATGACTTTCTGATTTTGATTATACAAGTTATTTTATCATCAAGATTTTTTAGTTTGTTGAAATGTTAAATATATTGATCAACCAAAAAAAATTGTATACAAACTCGGAATGAAAAAAATAAAAGAAACAAAGAATAAGCCAACTTGGCTATTCCAAATGGAATGTACGAAAACTTAATTTGGTTAGCAGCATATAACGACACCTTGCGCCTAAAACCATTTTTGGAGAAGAAGTTGTATGGTGAGGTTGGGAAACGCATGAAGGTGAGATTTTCAGACAGATTTTTCGATGGTTCGGATAAGATGTGCTAGCGGGTAATGATTGTTCATGTGTCGTTGTTGATATATCTCACTCCATATATTATATAGTTGCATGAAAGATCAGCCACTGATTTAGCCTTAGAGCATGTCCATTGGTTAGTTTCTTAATAGGAATCCCTAACATTTTATAATACTAAATTTTGATAATTTTATAGTTTAGGATTGTTGATGAATCCTTTCAGTTTTTAATCTTTAATGGTGGAATCTTTAGATGAGTTTCTTACAAATTTAAAAAAATATTTTTGAGATAATTAATTTGATAAAACTTAATAATTATTACAAATAAAAATTATCAAAGTGCCAAAGCTTTTTTGCTGATGATGTGGTAAATCTCTGCTAACACAGTTTGAAATGCTTTCTCGACATTTGTGGCTTCAAGAGCAGAAGTTTCCAAGATAGAGAGACCTTCTGTCTCAGCTGGAGTGTGACCATCTTCCTCAGCTACTGATTTCAAGTGGTTTAGATTAGCTTTGTTCCTAGTTATCATGATCACAATGTTGGAATCCGTATGGTCTCTTAGTTCACGTAGCCACCTTAAGACATTGTCAAAGGTCTGTCTTTTGGTGATGTCATAGACAAGAAGTGCTCCCACCGTTAAAGTCGTGGTCAACGACCCTATTAAAAGAATAGCACAAAGCCAAAATAAGCAACAGAACACAACAAAAGCAGAAACTAGAAATTGCGCAACACACCTCATTCCAAAATCCAAATCAATGTCACTCAATATCTTCGCCATTTTAGACCATTCATGCTCTGATTCATACAAACCCGCAAGTTTTTCTCTAATAACAAGTGTCTGCAATTACACCAAAACAAATTGTAAAACAACATTATTAACATAGTCTCAGCTACTCGAAAAAGAACATCCTTAGTAAACAAACATCTCAAAGTAGCTTTCAGAGTAGTTTTCAAACACCCTAATGTATCTTTCAGAGTAGCTTAAGTATCATCACTATCATACAAAACAGAGAACCCTAATGTATCTTTCTCAAATCCCAATTCACAAAACCCTAAACTTGATAACATTTAAAAATATAACCCTAACTAATCGTCGATCTACAGAGGCAAACAGAAAGAATCATACCTTCAAAAAGCAGTTGGAGTATGGTTTAACCTTAACCTCCGATTTGCTTCATCCAACTCTCCGATTTGTCGCAGATGTTGAGCACCGTCGGTTGAGATGATGATAACGGCGGAAGGGAGACGGGTTTCATCGGTTTACTCTTCCGATTTGATGATGCAGATGCCGAATTCTGCGGATCGAGCTATCGTTCCTCTGTATATCGTCGTCGGATTTTATAAGAGAAAATGAAACCAATCGATAAATGAAAAAAACAGACACAAGAGAACTGAAAAAAAAAGAGATATGTTGGAAAATAATACGTTTTTAAAACATAATATGAAAAGTAGTACATATACTATTCACAATTAGTAATATAGTCGGTTTTGATTGGGTGAGAGAGAGAGACATGTGGGGCATATTTAGTCGGTCAAGTTTTTAATTTTTTTTTTTTATTACACATTCCCTCAATGTTTAATAACTAAAATGCTTATTAGTAAATTTTATTTTTCTAAAATTGATCATATAAATAAAAATCTATATTTTTCTCTATCATTTGATATGCATTTTGTTTAATGATTTTTAAATTTTATATTATAAAGCATTGTACAGATTAGATCATTGTACAGATATAGACCGCTGTACAAATGTAGACTAATGTACAGATATGCACCACTGTACAGATATAGACTATTGTACAAATATAGATCAATGTACAAATATAGACTATTGTAAAGAATGATGTATCTGTTAAACGAAGTCATAATTTACTGTTAAACGAACAAATATTTTTCTCAAAGTTTTGATGGTGTAACCGAAGTCCGTATGAGTCTTTGGTTTTGTATCTTCTAACAAGGAAACACTACTTAGACTTTTAAGATCCGTTTGCGGTTCTAGTTCTTATACTCAATCATACACATGACATAAAGTCATATTTGTCTCCAAAACAGTAACCGAGCTTCTTTATGCTTCACAAATGTTAAACGAACAAATATCTTCTGTACATATGCATCATTTTGTATAGTGGTTTATATCTGTACAATAGTCTATATCTGTATATTAGTCTATATCTGTACATAGGTTTATATCTGTACAGTGATCTATATCTGTACAGTGGTCTATATTTGTACAGTGATCTTTCTTTACAGTGCTCTATAATATAAAATGTAAAAATCATTAAACAAACTGCATATCAAATGATAGAGAAAAAAACATAAATAGTTGAAAATGACATTTGGGCAGGATCTTTTTTATTCTGCTACATCTGATTTTCAACTCAGACTTTTGCTGATGCTCATTAATGGTCTATATCTGTACATATATATATTACTATATTACTAATTGTGAATAATATATATATATTACTTCTATAGTTAAGTTTTAAAAACGTATTAGTCTTCAAACAAACTCTAATATAAATGACCATAACGTTAGCTAAATGAATGGGACACGGAACTTAAACCTCGAACCAATATAATTTCATAACATTTAAATTCTTATAAAATATATTCTATATAAAATTTGATTAATATATTGAATATTAGTTATGGTTAAGGAACATATATTCTCACGCAGACATGTGCAGGAAATGTATAAGAGAAATATGGTGCCGTAAACTCAAAAGTGTTTAATATTTTTTTCTATAGAGAATAATTCAATTATTGTTTTCTTAATTAGAAAACAAGACAGCGAGGTGGAGAACATGGAGGACATCAAATCCAATGCAAATATACGTAACGAGTTTACTTGAATCTCCATGCAAGTCCCATGCACTCAAACCCGTGTATATAAACCCCTCCAAGGTCATCGTTTAATCATCACCAAAAGAAGCACATCAATAAAGAAAATACAAACCATGGCAATTCCAAAAGCTCACTACTCTTTAGCTGTTCTTGTCCTTCTCTTTGTCGTCGTTTCGAGTAGCCAAAAGGTTTGCAATCCAGAATGCAAGGCCAAAGAACCCTTCCACTGCGATAATACTCATGCATTCAACCGTACGGGATTTCCCAGAAATTTCACTTTTGGTGCAGCTACTTCGGCTTATCAAGTATATATATCTTGGCTTCTGGGAATTGATTTTTAGCTATATATAGGATTTTTCATTATTAGTATTTTGTTACAATTTATCCAACATGACTTAATTTGTTCTACCAGATTGAAGGTGCAGCACATAGAGCACTTAATGGATGGGACTATTTCACGCATAGATATCCAGGTCATC